>OODU01000033.1_pt1 | contig 144097 bp, 124 predicted proteins | sample 1671171 | NCBI WGS metagenome assembly OODU01 (sample SAMN06348129, study PRJEB24527) | human gut metagenome | biome: human gut; feature: ankylosing spondylitis patient; material: feces | host: Homo sapiens | place: China | collected 2015-10
ATTCCACTTCTCTCTTTCAGGCACATAGCTCAGTTGGTTAGAGCATCACCTTGACATGGTGGGGGTCGTTGGTTCGAATCCAATCGTGCCTACCAATCGCCTTTGAAGCCTGCCGGAAAAGGACCGGCATCGGAAAAACCCTAGGTTGCGCGATTTTTCGCCCCAAACGGTTTCGGCTTCCGACATAATCAAACCTTGACAGGCACGTAGCTCAGTTGGTTAGAGCATCACCTTGACATGGTGGGGGTCGTTGGTTCGAATCCAATCGTGCCTACCAGAATTCATACGGAACGGTTGACTATGTGCATCGAAACGACGCTTCGCACAACAACACCCTCAACGGAAAGTTAAGGGCGTGGGCGGATCGTTGTCACAACAAAGTTGATCGGACAAAGAAGTGCGGCTCATGCCGCACTTTTTTTTTAACCGTACTCCTTCTCTCATTGCATTCACCGAGGAAAAATCATGGTTTCGATTACTCTCCCCGACGGTTCGAAGCGTGAATTTGAAAATGCTCCGAGCGTCTTGGACATCGCCAAGAACATCAGCGTGAGCCTTGCGAAGGCCGCTCTCGCGGGCCGCGTGGATGGTCGTCTCGTCGACCTCTCCCACGTGGTCGAGAAGGACGCCGAGGTCGCCATCGTGACCGGCCGCGATCCCGAAGGTCTCGAACTCATCCGCCATTCGACGGCGCACCTGATGGCCCAGGCCGTCAAGGAACTCTTCCCGTCGGCGCAGGTGACGATCGGGCCGGCCATTGAAAACGGCTTCTATTACGACTTCTCGTTCGAACGTCCCTTCACGCCCGAAGATCTGAAGAAGATCGAAGCCCGCATGGACGAAATCGTCAAGCGCGACCTTCCGGTCGAACGCGTCGAAATGGCGCGCGACGAAGCCGTGAAGTTCTTCCTCGACATGGGAGAAAAGTACAAGGCCGAACTCATCGAAGCCATCCCCGAAGGCGAAACGATTTCGCTCTATCGTCAGGGCGACTTCATCGACCTCTGCCGCGGCCCTCACGTGCCGTCTACGGGCAAGCTTAAGGTCCACAAGCTCATGAAGGTGGCGGGCGCCTATTGGCGCGGCGACAGCAAGAACGAAATGCTGCAGCGCATCTACGGCACGGCCTGGGCCACGAAGGACGAACAGGCCGCGTACCTGCACATGCTTGAAGAAGCGGAAAAGCGCGACCATCGACGCCTCGGCAAGGAGCTCGACCTCTTCCACATCCAGGACGAGGCGCCGGGCATGATCTTCTGGCACGCCCGCGGGTGGGCCCTCTGGCAAGTCGTCGAGCAGTACATGCGCCGCGTCTATCAGGACAACGGCTATCAGGAAGTGAAGGCGCCGCAGCTCCTCGACCGCTCCCTCTGGGAGCGCTCCGGCCACTGGGCGAAGTATCGTGAAAACATGTTCACGACCGAATCGGAAAACCGCTACTACGCTCTGAAGCCGATGAACTGCCCGGGTCACATCCAGCTTTTCAATTCGTCGCTTCGCTCCTATCGCGACCTGCCGCTTCGCTATGGTGAATTCGGTCAGTGCCACCGCAACGAACCGTCGGGTTCGCTGCACGGCATGATGCGCGTGCGCGCCTTCACGCAGGACGACGGCCACATTTTCTGCACGGAAGATCAGATTCTGAAGGAATGCGAAGACTACACGCGTCTCGTCCAGAAGGTCTACAAGGACTTCGGCTTCACGGAAATCGCCTATAAGGTCGCGACCCGTCCGGAAATGCGCATCGGCGAAGATGCCGCCTGGGACAAGGCCGAAGCCGCTCTTATGAAGAGCCTTGACGACATCGGCGTGAAATACGACATCCTCGAGGGCGAAGGCGCCTTCTACGGTCCGAAGATCGAATACCACCTCAAGGACTGCCTCGGCCGCTCCTGGCAGTGCGGCACGATTCAGGTCGACTTCCAGATGCCGGGCCGCTTGGGCGCCGAATACGTCGCGGAAGACAACACGCGCAAGGTGCCCGTGATGCTGCACCGCGCCATGCTCGGTTCGCTCGAACGTTGGATCGGCATGCTCATCGAAGAATATGCGGGCGCCTTCCCGGTTTGGCTCGCGCCGGTGCAGGTTGCGGTCGCTTCGATTACCGATGCGCAGTCGGATTATGTCAAAGAAGTCGCACAAAAACTGCACGAGGCCAACATTCGGGTTGAAACCGATTTGCGCAACGAAAAAATCAACTATAAAATTCGCGAACTCAGTCTGCAAAAGATTCCGTTCATCGCCGTCGTCGGCGACAAGGAAAGGCAGGCCGGTGCGGTGGCCGTCCGCGCTCGCGGCGGAAAGGATCTCGGCGTGATGTCGCTTGACGACTTCATCGCCATGGTTCGAGCCGAAAACGACAGCCGTGCGCCCTTTGCGCACTGATCGGACGACCCGTCGAATCACTTTTTCAGGAGTAGTGTCATAGCTCAAGATCGCAAGCATCGGATCAATGGTGAGATCCGAGTTCATGAAGTCCGACTGACCGGCGTCGACGGCCAACAGATCGGTATTGTTCGTACGTCGGAAGCGTTGCGCATGGCCGAGGAAGCGGACGTGGATCTCGTCGAGATCGCGCCCAACGCCCAGCCGCCCGTCTGCCGCCTGATGGATTACGGCAAGTTCCGCTATCAGGAGCAGAAGAAGGCGCAGGAAGCCAAGGCCAAGCAGAAGACGATTCAGGTCAAGGAAGTGAAGTTCCGACCCGTTACGGACGAGAACGACTTCCAGACCAAGCTTCGCAGTCTCGTGCGCTTCCTGACGGACGGCGACAAGGCCAAGGTGACCCTGCGTTTCCGCGGCCGTGAGATGGCGCACCAGCACTTCGGCATGGAGTTGATGGATCGGGTTCGCAATGAACTCGCCGACATCGCCCAGGTCGAACATCAGCCCAAGCTCGAGGGCCGGCAGATGATCATGGTGCTCGCTCCGAAAAAGAAGAAGTGATTCTCTGACATTTCTTTTTCTTTGCGGTACAATCCGCACTTCCCCGATTTCAACCGAGCGGTTTCCGCTCGGTTGATTCGGTTTTTATAACAAGTGGATCCAAGGCTCTGTCAAGCGTCTTCCGTTCCGGAAGGCCGCCCCGGATTCATCCAAAAATTGAGGTAACCGGCAAATGCCGAAGATGAAGACCAAGCGCGCCGCCGCCAAGCGTTTCAAGCCGCGCGCCAGCGGCTCGATCAAGCGCGCCCACGCTACGAAGCGTCACATTCTCACCAAGCGTACGACCAAGAACAAGCGTCAGCTCCGCGGCATGACGAACGTTCATGATTCGGATATCGCGTCCGTGCGTCGCATGTTGCCTTACGCCTGATTTGTGAGAGGAGATTAAAGATGCCCCGTGTTAAGCGTGGTGTGACGGCCCGTGCCCGTCATAAGAAGATTTTTGCCCTTTCGAAGGGTTTCCGTCTGCGCCGCAACAACGTCTATCGTGTTGCCAAGCAGGCCGTCATGCGTGCCGGTCAGTACGCCTATCGTGACCGCCGCAACAAGAAGCGCGTGTTCCGCCGTCTCTGGATTGCCCGCATCAACGCCGGCACCCGTGCCAACGGCATGACGTACTCGCGTTTCATGAACGGTCTCAAGAAGGCCGGCATCGCCCTGGACCGCAAGGTCCTCGCCGACATGGCCGTGTTCGACAAGGAAGGCTTCGCCGCCCTCGTCGCGCAGGTCAAGGCCGCCTGATCTTTGGATCGGTGAACGTATCGCGGCGTCCGTTCCTTCGGGGCGGACGCTACGAACGGAATGCATAAAGAAGACTCGGTTGCTCGCGCGCCGAGTCTCTTTTTTTGTTCCGTGCGGCGAGGACGCTACGACTGTCCTCCTAAGCATTGTCGCGAAGGGCGTTGCACCGCAAAAGGTAGTAAAGTAGCTCTTTCGGGCTGTGCGCCCGACGGAATTCAAACGTATCAGAACGGGCCTCACGAACCCGTGCCGACGCGCTCTGTCGGGCGCGCCGCTTTCAGGATGACACCGCTATGCAGGAACTTTCGGAACTTATCGAATCCGCCCGCCTGGCTTTTGCTCAGGCCGAGCAGCCCGCCGCGCTCGAAGACGCCAAGGCGCGCTTTCTCGGCAAGACGGGAGCTTTGACCGCGCTCATGAAGGAGCTCGGGAAGCTGCCGCATGAAGAGCGTCGGGCCCGCGGTCAGGAAATCAACCGCGCCAAGGCCGAAATCGAAGCGCTTTTGAATGAGCGCCGCACGGCCATGGCCGAGGCGGAACTCGCCGCCAAGCTCGCGAGCGAATCGATCGACGTGACACTGCCGGGACGCTTCCGCTCCGAGGGCGGCATCCACCCGGTGATGCGCACCTGGATGCGCATCGAGGAAATCTTCCGCTCGATCGGCTTTGACGTGGCGGACGGTCCCGAAATCGAAAGCGACTGGTTCAGCTTCACGGCCCTCAACAATCCTCCCAACCATCCGGCCCGCTCGATGCAGGACACCTTCTACGTGGACCGCGTCGACGAAGAAGGGCGTCAGATGCCCTTGCGTCCGCACACCTCGCCCATGCAGGTGCGCTACGCCCGCACGCACACGCCTCCCATCAAGACGATCGCTCCGGGACGCACCTTCCGCGTCGACTCCGACGCGACGCACTCGCCCATGTTCCATCAGGTCGAAGGCCTCTGGATGGACACGAACGTGAGCTTCTCGGATCTGAAGGGCGTCTACAGCGACTTCCTGCGCCGCTTCTTCGAAACCGAAGACCTCGTCGTGCGCTTTCGTCCCTCCTACTTCCCCTTCACCGAACCTTCGGTCGAAGTGGACATGATGTTCACGAGCGGTCCGCGCAAGGGCAAGTGGCTCGAAATTTCCGGCGCCGGGGAAGTGCACCCGAACGTCGTTCGCAACTACGGTCTGGATCCGGAAAAGTACATCGGCTTTGCCTTTGGGTCGGGCCTGGAACGACTCACCATGCTTCGCTACGGCATTGATGATCTGCGCCTCTTCTTTGAAGGCGATCTGCGCTTCCTGCGTCAGTTCAACTAACCGTACCCCGACGAAAAAGGATTCAGAAGATGCTGTTTACCGAAGACTGGCTGCGCCAGTATTGCAATCCCGAACTCTCCACCGAAGCGCTCGCCGAAACCCTGACGATGGCGGGCCTCGAAGTGGAGGAGGTTACGAGCGTGGCGCCCGCCTTTACGGGCGTCGTCGTGGCGAAGGTCGTCACCTGCCGCGATCATGAGAATTCCGACCATCTGCACGTCTGCGAAGTGGACGCCGGCACGGGCGAACTCCTGCAGATCGTCTGCGGCGCTCCGAACGTCAAGGCGGGCGTGAAGGCCCCCTGCGCCCTCGTCGGCGCCGAACTTCCCGGCGGCTTCAAGATCAAGAAGTCGAAGCTGCGCGGCGTCCTCTCGATGGGGATGCTCTGCTCGGCGCGCGAACTCGGCATTACCGAAGACCACTCGGGGATTTGGATTCTCCCTGAAGACGCGCCCGTGGGCACGGACATCCGCGAGTACGCCAAGCTCAACGACGCCCGCATCGAAGTGAAGTTGACCCCGAACCGCGGCGACGCGCTCTCCTTGATCGGAATCGCCCGAGACCTGCACTCTGTGACGGGCGCGCCCCTGACGCTCCCGGAAATGAAACCCGTGGCCCCCACGTGCGACTGCCGTCTGCCCGTGCGCGTCGAAGCGCCGGAACTCTGCGGGCGCTTTGCTTCGCGCATCATCCGCAACATCAACGCCCGAGCCGAAACGCCCGCGTGGATGAAGGAGCGTCTCGAGCGTGCCGGTCAGCGCTCGATTTCCGCGCTCGTCGACATCTCCAACTACGTGATGATCGAGCTCGGTCGTCCGACGCACTTCTACGACCTCGACAAGATCGAGTCCGATCACCTGACGGTCCGTTGGGCCAAGGCGGGCGAATCGGTGCATCTCCTTGACGACAGCCGCTACGACGTCGACGGCTACTACGGCGTCATTTGCGACGGCGACGCGCCCGAATGCCTCGCCGGCATCAAGGGCGGCTACAAGACCCAAATCACGAACGACACGAAGGACGTCTTCATCGAAGCCGCCTTCTGGCACCAGGCCGCCGTCCAGGGACGTCCCCGCAAACTCAATTTCTCGACGGACGCCTCCTACCGCTACGAGCGCGGCGTCGACTTCGGCTCGAACGTGACGCATCTCGAATACATCACGCAGCTCGTTCTCGACATCTGCGGCACGCCCGAAACCAAGGTGGGGCCGGTAGACGACGTCGTCACGACGCTGCCCGAACGCAAGCCCGTCACGATGCGCGTGGACCGCTGCCTCAAGGTGATCGGCATGGAGATTCCCGTCGACGCCATGGAGGCGATCTTCACGCGTCTGGGCTTTGAATGGAAGCGCGAAGGAAACGTCTTTACGGTGATGCCGCCCACCTACCGTTTCGACATCGAAATCGAAGAGGACCTCATCGAAGAGGTTGCGCGTCTCTACGGCTACGAAAAGCTTCCCGACCGTCCGCCCGTCGCACCCGCAGCGATGAAGAGCCCGCTCGAAGGGAAGCGCTCCGAACACGCTCTGCGCGTCGAGATGGCCAAGCTCGGCTATCAGGAACTCATCAACTTCTCGTTCGTTCCCGAAGCCTGGGAAAAGGATTTCGCCGACAACGAAAAGCCCATTCGCCTCCTGAATCCGATCGCGAGCCACCTCGCCGTGATGCGCACGCAGTTGATCGGCGGCCTCGTAGACATCCTCAAGTACAACCTCAACCACAAGGCCGAGCGCGTTCGCGTCTTTGAAATCGGCCGTGTCTTCTGTCCCGACGAATCGATTCCGGACGGTCCCTGGACCGTGAAGGGCATCCGTCAGCCCAAGCACATCGCGGGCCTAGCCTACGGCACCGCCGCCGACCTGCAGTGGGGAATCGAAACGCGCCGCGTCGACTTTTTCGACGTCAAGGGCGACATCGAACGTCTCGTGGCGCCGCTTAAGGTGCGCTACGTGCCCGAAACCTTCCCGGGGCTGCATCCGGGCCGTTCCGCGGGCATCTATCTCGGCGACAAGCGCATCGGCTTCCTCGGGGAACTCCATCCGCGCACCGCGCACGACTACGATCTCGTGCACGCGCCGATCGTCTTTGAAATCGACGTGGCCGACCTCGTCGACGTGCCCGTTCCGAGCTACGTCCCCTTGAGCAAGTTCCAGCCGATGCACCGCGATCTCGCGGTGGTGGTCGCCGCAGACGTGCCCGTCGAGAAGCTGACGGACGCCGTCTGGGCCGCCAAGAAGATCGATCTTCGTCTTGCGTCGCTTGAAGTCTTCTCGCTCTTTGACCTCTATCGTCCCAAGAGTGCCGAAGGAGCCGACGAAAAGTCTCTCGCCTTCAAGATCGAACTGGTCGCACGCGGCGAAGAGCCGCTCGGCGAACTCGAGGCCGACGCCGCCATGAAGGCCATCCTCGAAGCGCTCGCTCCGCTTGGCGCGAAGCTTCGCTCCTGATTCCTCGCATCTTGATTACGACCACCCGCCCCCTCGGGGGCGGGCGGTCTCTTTTTTTCTTTTGGAAACATGACCTCTCCCTTCATTACGGAAAACAACGGCAACGTCACCCGAGCCGACTTGGTGCAGCATCTCGCGGGAGAACTCAAGGATCTCACGCTGAGCGAGTGCAAAGCGCTCGTGGACGGTTTCTTCGACGTGATCGCCGATCGTCTCGTCCAAGGGCAGGCCGTGCGCATCAACGGACTCGGAACCTTCGAAGTGCGCCAAAAGCGCGAACGGCCCGGGCGCAACCTTCACACGGGGGAAGAAGTGACGATCCGCGCCCGCCGCGTCGTCCTCTTTCATCCCGCGCCGACGCTTCGCGACCGCGTGACGGCCACCATGCTTGAGGGCAACGACTGATACAAACGGTGCGCAAAAGGGGACAAACGAGATTTTTTTTGAAGACCCCTTGACTTTTTTCGGGAATCTGCTATACTTCATCTCCTCTCGGGGCGTAGCGCAGCCTGGTAGCGCACTTGCATGGGGTGCAAGGGGTCGCGAGTTCGAATCCCGCCGCCCCGACCAAATCCAGGAAAAGGAGATGACTTCGGTCGTCTCCTTTTTTATTGCCCGTCATTCGGACGGCCCTCTGTCCGGAAGATGAACCCGCGGGCGGCCCGTTAACGCCTTTTTACCGTTTGGCGTGCAAGGGGCTTCCCAAACCGCGAGGAAAAAGTGCCTGCGTGGTAAAATTTTCACCCTGAAAAATCCCCGCGTCCGACCTGCGGGCGCGGTCTTCCATCAACCATCCCTCCAATAGAGTGTAAAAATGGCCATTGAGCGTACCCTCTCCATCATCAAGCCCGATGCGGTTGCCAAGAACGTGATCGGCAAGATCTACTCCCGTTTCGAAACCAACGGCCTCAAGATCGTCGCCGCCCAGATGCGTCAGCTCTCCAAGGCTGAAGCCGAAGGCTTCTACGCCGTTCACAAGGAACGTCCCTTCTTCGCCGACCTCGTCAAGTTCATGACCTCGGGTCCCGTCATGATCCAGGTCCTCGAAGGGGAAGGCGCCATCGCCAAGAACCGTGAACTCATGGGCGCCACCGATCCGAAGAAGGCCGCCCCGGGCACGATCCGCGCCGACTTCGCCGAAAGCATCGACGCCAACGCCGTGCACGGTTCCGACGCTCCCGAAACGGCCGCCGTCGAAATCGCCTACTTCTTCCCGACGCTCTCGATCTGCTCGCGCTAATCGAAAGGCCGGCGAATCATGAACGTGACCGACACTCGAGAATCCACGGCCGCCCGCGTCAACCTGCTTGATTTCGATCATGCGGCGCTGACCGAGTGGTGCGCTTCCATCGGTGAGAAGCCCTTCCGCGCGACGCAGCTCTCGCGGTGGCTTCATCGTCATGTCGAATGCGACTTCGACAAGATGACGAACCTCGCCAAGGTATTTCGCGCCAAGTTGAAGGACCTCGCGGAGGTTCGCTCCCCGCTGCCGATTGCCGAAAAGAAGTCGGCCGACGGCACGCGCAAGTGGCTTTTCGATGTCGGCAACGGCAACGCGGTCGAATCGGTGTTCATCCCCGAGGACGACCGCGGCACCCTCTGCATTTCGACGCAGGCGGGTTGCGCCATGGGGTGTCTTTTCTGTTCCACGGGCAAGCAGGGATTCAACCGCAATCTCTCGACCGCGGAAATCGTCGGTCAGCTCTGGTATGCCGAACGCGAACTGCGGCAGGACCGCGGCGTGACGGATCCCAACGACCGAATCATCAGCAACGTCGTCCTCATGGGGATGGGCGAACCGTTGCAGAACCTCGACAACGTCATTCCGGCGCTTCGTCTTTTCCTTGATGACAACGGCTACGGTCTCTCTCGCCGACGCGTGACGGTTTCGACGTCGGGGCTCGTGCGTCAGATCGACAAGCTCGCCGAGGCGGCGCCCGTGGCGCTCGCCGTGAGTCTGCACGCCGGAAACGACGAACTGCGCGACCGACTCATGCCGGTCAACCGCAAGCATCCCCTCAAGGACCTGATGGCCGCGTGCCGACGCTATCTTGACGTGGCGCCGCGCGACTTCATCACCTTCGAATACGTAATGCTCGGCGGAATCAACGATTCGCTCTCCGACGCCGACGAACTCGTCGAGCTCGTGCGCCGCGAACGCGTGCCGTGCAAATTCAATCTGATTCCCTTCAATCCCTTCACCGAGTCGGATCTCAAGAAGCCCGACCGGGAAGCGGTGCTCGCTTTCTGCCGCCGCCTCAACGACGCGGGCATCGTCACGACCGTCCGAAAGACGAGAGGGGATGACATCGACGCCGCCTGCGGACAGCTAGCGGGCGAAGTCAAGGACCGTACGCGCCGCGCCGAGCGCCTGCGCGAACAAAAGGCCGAGGCGGCCGTGTATTTCCAGAAAAAACAGAACTGAACGCTAGCGGGAGGGAGGTTCCTATGACGCAAGAAACGACCCCGGAAGTAAAGGGTTTCGGCGCGATGCTTCGCGAGGCACGCGAATCCTTGGGCATTTCCATCGGGGACGTCAGCTCCCGCACACGACTCTCGGTCGATCAGATCCGGGCGATCGAAGAGGAAGATCTTGAGCGGCTTCCGGAGCCCGTCTACGTGCGCGCCTTTCTGCGCGCCTACGCCAAGGCGATTGGGATTGACTACGAACCCGTCGTGAACGATTACGTGACGCGGTGCGGCGGTGGCGGCGTGCGTATTCCCGAACACGCCCCCGAAGAAGCCTTCCGCGAGGTGGCTTACTACGATACGCCTCGCCCTTCGCGCTGGAAGTTCGTCGGACTTTTGGCCCTCATCGTCGTCGTGACGCTCGGCATCTGGGGCGTCTATTCGGGGACGTTTGCGCGCCTCATGGAGGCTGACGGCACCGAAGCCGCCAAGGTGGAAAACGGCGTCTCGGAAGTGGCGCCGAACGTTGCGCCCGCGCCCGAAGCGCCCAAGACGACGGCGCCCGTCGAAGTGGCCGACGCGTCGAAGCCGGAGGCTTCCGCGGCGCAGACGCTGGCGTCGGCCCCCGAGGCCGAGCAAACCGCTCCGCAGACGCCCCTTCCGGCCGCACCCGCCGAGGAGTCCGTTTCCGTGAGCGCCGCGCCCGCCCAACCCGCCGCGCCCGTCGAAGTGCCCGCTGCGGCTGTCGAGGCAGCGGCGCAGACGGCCGAAACGGTTCCCGCAGAAACTTACGCGGCGGAATTCCACACGAGCGCCTCCTGCTGGGTGCACGTGATCGCGCCCGACGGACAAAACCTCATCGCCCGCGAAATGAAGCCCGGCGAAACGCAGAGCGTTGCGCTTCCCGCAGGCACGCGCGTGACGGTGGGCAATCCTCCGGCCCTCATCCTCACGCTCGACGGTCATCCCTATGACCTCGGCGGCGTGACGCAGCGCGGCGTCGCCCGATTCGTGATTCACTGAGTTTCGGCATGTCCCAACAGATTTTTTACCGCGCCCCGCGGGGGCGCGTTTCTCAGCTCGTGTCCGTTCGCTACGGCAGTCGGACCGTCTCGATTGGCGGCGGCCGTCCCGTCGTCGTACAGTCGATGACGAACACGCCCACGGCGGACGTCGACGCTACCGTCGAGCAGGTGACGGCTCTTGCCGAAGCCGGCTCCGAGCTTGTTCGTCTCACCGTCAACACGCCCGAAGCGGCGAGGGCCGTCGTGCGGATCCGCGAGGCGCTCGACGCGCGCGGCATCGACGTGCCGCTTGTCGGGGACTTTCACTACAACGGTCACAAGCTTCTCACCGACGTCTCGGACTGCGCTTGGGCACTCTCGAAGTACCGCATCAATCCCGGCAACGTCGGGAAGGGCACGAAGGCGGCGGAAAACTTCGCCGTCATGATTGAAAAGGCCCGGGAAACGGGCGCCGCCGTGCGCATCGGCGTCAATGCCGGGTCGCTCGATCAGGCGCTGCTTACGCGTCTCATGGACGAAAACCGCGCGGCGGGTCTTCCCAAGACCCCGCAGGAGGTCTTTCGGGAGGCCTTGGTCGAGAGCGCGCTCTCGAGCGCCCGCGACGCCGAACGCCTCGGACTCGGCGCAGAGCGTCTCGTTCTCTCGGCGAAGGTGAGCGCCGTGCCCGACCTCATCGCCGTCTACCGTGCGCTTGCCGCGCGGGGTGACTATGCACTCCATCTCGGACTCACCGAGGCGGGAATCGGCTCGAAGGGCGTCGTCGCGTCGACCGCAGCGCTTGCCGTACTCCTGGAAGAAGGCATCGGTGACACGATCCGCGTGTCGCTCACGCCCGAACCCGGGCAGTCGCGTACCGAAGAGGTGATCGTGGCGCAGGAAATTCTGCAGTCTCTCGGGCTTCGCAAATTCATGCCTACCGTGACGAGCTGTCCGGGTTGCGGGCGCACGACGTCGGACTTTTTCCAGCGTCTGGCCCTGTCGACGCAGCGTTATCTGCGCGAGCGCATGCCCGTTTGGCGCAAAACCTGTCCCGGTGTGGAAAACATGACGGTCGCCGTCATGGGCTGCGTCGTCAACGGCCCGGGGGAAAGCCGCATGGCCGACATCGGCATCAGTCTCCCCGGCTCGGGAGAAAATCCCGTCGCCCCCGTCTACGTACGCGGTGAAAAGGCGGCCTCCCTCAAGGGGGAAGCCATGCAGGAAGAATTTCAGCAAATGATCGAACAGTTCGTCCTGTCGACCTACGGTTCCCACTGATCCTCACAAAAAGACAAATGCTATGAGCAAGGAAAAATTCACTGGCGTCAAGGGCATGAACGACATGCTCCCGCAGGACGCCGCCATCTGGCACAAGGTTGAAGAGACCGCGATCGACGTTCTCGAGCGCTACGGCTTTCAGGAAATCCGCACGCCGATTCTTGAGAACACCAAGGTCTTCACGCGCGGCGTCGGGGAAGTGACCGACATCGTCGAAAAGGAAATGTATTCCTTTGTCGACTCGATGAACGGCGATCAGCTCACGCTGCGTCCGGAATGCACGTCGGCCGTGGTGCGCGCTGTGAACGAACACAATCTTCTCTACGGAACCACGCAGCGTCTCTGGTACATCGGCCCGATGTTCCGTCACGAACGTCCCCAACGCGGCCGCTACCGCCAGTTCTATCAGCTCGGCGCCGAAGCGTTAGGCATGGAAGGTCCCGACATCGACGCGGAAATGATCGTCATGCTCTCGCGCCTCTGGAAGGCGCTCGGCATCGACGGTGTTCGCCTCGAACTCAACACGCTCGGCGCTCTGCCCGAACGTCAGGCGCATCGCGAGGCGCTTATCAGCTACTTTGAAGAGCACAAGAACGAGCTCGACGAAGACGCGTTGCGCCGTCTCTACACGAATCCGCTTCGCATTCTCGATACGAAGAATCCCGACATGCAGGATCTCGTCAACAATGCGCCGCGCCTTCTCGACTTCCTCGGCGAAGAAAGTCGCGCCTTCCTTGCGCGTCTCGAAAAGCTTCTGGAAGCCGCCGGCATCGAATACACGATCAATCCCCGTCTCGTGCGCGGTCTCGATTATTACAACCACACGGTTTTCGAATGGATCACGGACCGTCTCGGCGCGCAGGGCACGATCTGCGGCGGCGGCCGTTACGACCCGCTCATCGAAATGTTGGGCGGCCGTCCGGCGCCGGGCGTGGGCTTTGCCATGGGGTTGGAGCGCGTGATCGAACTCATGCGCGAATGCGGCAACGTCCCCGTCTCGACGATGTGCGACGTCTACGTTCTGCACCATGGCGGCGACACGCAGATCACCGCCATGCGCACGGCTGAGGCGCTGCGCGACGCGGGCGTGCGCGTCGTCGTGCATCCGGGGTCGAGCTCGATCAAGAGCCAGATGAAGAAGGCCGACGCTTCGGGCGCGCTCTTTGCGGTCTTTGCGACCGAAGACGAATGCGCGCAGGGCGTTCTCGGCATCAAGGCGCTCCGCAGCCGCGAAGGGGAGGAAATGCCCTTCGCCGCGCAGACGCCCGTGAGCATCGAAGAGGCCCCGACGCAGTTGGTCGAGGCGCTTCGAAAAGTGCGGGGCGCTTAAGAAAATCGGGGCTTTCTCTTTCAAGAAAGCCCCGCAACGAGTACACTAACCAATCTTTTTTTGCCACTCCGACTTGAACTCGGTGGAGACGACGACATGGCTTATGACTTGCAGGAACAAGAAAGCATTGACCAGATGAAGGCCTGGTGGGACCGCTGGGGCACGCCCGTGACGGCGGCCGTCTGCGTGGTCTGTCTGGGCTTTGCCGGCTGGAACGGTTGGAACTGGTACAAGCGCAATCAGGCGGCCGAGGCTTCGGTTGCCTACGTGCAGCTGCAAAACGCCGTCTTCCACAAGGACGCGAAGAATGTCGCGTCGCTCACGTCGGGGCTCATTGAAAACTACGGCAGCACGGTCTACGCGCCGCTCGCCGCCTTCGGCGCTGCGCAGACGGCTCTCGAAGCCGGAAACTTCGCCGAAGCCGCCGCGATGCTCAACTGGGTGATCGACAAGTCGGGCCACCCCGAGTACGACACCGTGGCGCGCGTGCGTCTTGCGGGCGTCTACTTTGACGAAGGCAAGCTCGACGACGCCCTCAAGGTGCTCGAGGCCGCCAAGCCCACCGACGCCGAGCGCTCGCTCGTCAACGACCGACTCGCCGACGTCTGGCGCGCCAAGGGCGACGTCGCCAAGGCCCGGGCCCTCTGGGAGGAACTTCTCAAGACGGCCGATCCCAACGATCCGATTCTTCGCATCGTGGAATACAAGCTCGGTGCGCTTCCGCCCGCAGCCTGACCGACGGACCCGGGCGAAACGTCCCGGGTTTTGCGTTTTCAGTCCTTTCGAAGTGTTTCGGGCGCGCGCGTTTTGCTAAAGTTCTCTGAACCCGGACCCCGCGCGGTCCCGCCCTCGATTCGTGAGATTTCATCATGCTCCTAAAGAAGCCTCTTCGTACCCTTGCCGCCTTGCTCTCGAGCGCCGTCCTGCTGACGGGCTGCGGTCTTTTTTCGTCTGACGATCCGCACGAACCCCGCGAACTCGAAAGTTTCGACGAACAGGTGCAGGCCCGCATCCTCTGGCGCACGAACGTGGGAGACGGTGCCTCGAAGACCCTTACGCCCGCGGTGGTGCAAAACGCCGTCTATGTGGCGGGCGAGTCGAGCCTGAAGCGCCTCAATCCCGAAACGGGCGACATCGTCTGGAGTGTCGAAACGGGGGCGCCCGTGACGGCGGGCGTCGGCAGCGACGGTCTCGTCGTGGCGGTCGGTACCGCCAAGGGCGAGGTTGAAGCCTACGACGCCGAAGGGAAATTCCTCTGGCGCACGACGCTCTCTTCTGACGTGACGATCCCGCCGCTCGTCGGCATGGGTCGCGTCATCGTGCGCACGTCGGACACGCGCATTTCGGGCTTCGACGGCAACACGGGCGAGCGCCTCTGGCACTTCCAGGGGCAGGTTCCCTCGCTCACGCTCAATACCTTCAACGGTCTCGCCTGGGCGCCCGCGGGTATTCTCTCGGGCCAGGCCAACGGTCGCCTTCTCGCGCTCTCGCCCGACGGTAAACCCGTTTTCGACGCCGTCATCGGTCAGCCCAAGGGCATCACCGAAGTCGAGCGTCTGATCGACGTGGTGGGCCGTCCCTGGGTCGACCGCGAGCTCATGTGCGCCGCCGCCTTCCAGGGCAATCTCGTGTGCATGCTCAGCAACAACGGCCGTCTCGTCTGGTCCGCTCCCGTAAGCGCGCAGACGGGCCCGGTCGCCGACAACCTCGCCGTCTACGTGGTGGACGCCACTTCGCACGTGCACGCCTTCAACCGTCAGACCGGTCGTGAAGCCTGGAAGAGCGATCTGCTCGAATACCGCGACGTTTCGGCTCCGATCCGAGTGGGCGGCACGCTCGCCGTCGGCGACTTCGAAGGCGTCATCACGATGTTCAATCCCGCCAACGGGACGGTGGTGGGCCGCACGAGCCTTTCGGGCGCCATCAAGGCTCCCGCCGCACAACTCAACTACGGAGCCGTGTTCCAGACGGTGGAGGGCGACGTCGCCTACATCGTTCAGGAAGCGCTCACCGAATAACGAAACGAATTTGACCCGCACAACGCTATGTTGCCCGTCATTGCTCTCGTCGGACGTCCCAACGTCGGGAAGTCTACGCTCTTCAATCGTTTGACCCGCAGCCGCGACGCCATCGTGGCCGATTTTCCGGGACTCACCCGGGATCGGCAGTACGGTCCCGGCCGCGTCGGTCCGATTCCCTATCTCGTCGTCGACACGGGGGGCTTTGAACCCGTGCGCACGGAAGGGATCGTCAAGGCCATGGCCGGACAGGCTGAACTCGCCATCGAGGAGGCCGACGTCGTTCTCTTCATCTGCGACGCCCGCACGGGCCTTACGCCTCAGGACGAACGCATCGCGCAGCACCTGCGCCAGTCCGGCCGCAAGGTGATCCTCGTCGTCAACAAGGCCGAAGGCCTCACGAGCGTAGCCGCCGCCGAGTTCTACGAACTCGGCATGGGCGAGCCGCACCTCGTTTCGGCCGCTCACGGCCACGGTATCCGCCCGCTGATCGAACTCGCCCTCGAGGGTTTCGAAGAGGAGCCCGAGGAAGAAGTCGATCCCGACGCTCCCAAGCGCATCAAGGTGACGCTTGCGGGGCGTCCGAACGCGGGCAAGTCTACGCTCATCAACGCCCTGATCGGCGAAGAGCGCCTGATTGCCTTTGACATGCCCGGCACGACGCGCGACGCGATCAAGGTCGACTTCGAGTACGAAGGCCGTCCCTACGAGCTCGTCGACACGGCGGGCCTTCGCAAGAAGGGAAAGGTCTTCGAAGCGATCGAAAAGTTCTCCGTCGTCAAGACCCTGCAGGCGATCGACGACAGCAACGTCGTGATTCTCGTCATCGACGCCAAGGCGGGGATCGCCGACCACGATGCCCACATCGCGGGCTATGTCCTCGACAGCGGCCGCGCGCTCGTCGTCGCCATCAACAAGTGGGACCTCCTCGACTCCTATGAGCGCGAGATGTTCTCGGGCGAACTCGAACGTCGCCTCCATTTCCTGCGCTGGGCGCGCATGATCCGCATTTCGGCGCTGAAGCGAAACGGGCTCAACCACCTCATGAAGGCGGTCGACGAGGCCCATGCCGCGGCCTACCGCAAAATTCCCACGTCGAAACTCACGCGCGCGCTTCTCGAAGCGGTCGAGCGTCAGCAGCCCCCGCGCGCCCGCGGCGGTCGTCCGAAGCCCCGCTTTGCGCACCAAGGCGGCTCGAATCCGCCCGTGATCGTGATTCACGGCAACGCCCTCGAAGACATCGGCGAGAGCTATCGCCGCTATCTCGAAAGTTTCTACCGGGAGAAGTTCAATCTCGCCGGAACGCCGCTTCGCATCGAGTTCCGTACGAAGGAGAATCCCTTCGTGAAGGACGAGAAGCGCTGAGTCGGCGTAAAAACGCGTCGGGAGCGACCGTTTTGTTCGGACCGCTCCCGAAGGGGCTTCCCCTTTCCCTGACCCGCAGGGAAGACGCGGTGACAGGTGAAAGTCCTCAGAGAGAAAGTCTTTCCAAGTGAGCACGGGAGTGCGCGAGGAAGACTAGAATTGAACGGAAAGTTCGCGAAAGGTTTGCGCCCGTCCTCGTGACGGCGCTTTCCCGCAGCGCCGGGTGCACGGAAAGCCGCCCGCAGCAGGCGTCCGTCGGATCGATCCGAGCGGAGACCTGCCGGGAATTTCGGGTTGAAAAACCCTCCGGATTCTCGAAAGGCTACCATCCGATTGAACATAAACAGGTCGGACGCAGAAAGCGTGTCCGAACCGGAGAGAATAATAATGGCTAACAAAGGTCAGCTTCTTCAGGATCCCTTCCTCAACATCCTTCGTAAGGAACGCGTGCCCGTTTCGATTTACCTCGTCAACGGGATCAAGCTTCAGGGACAGATCGAATCGTACGACCAGTACGTGATTTTGCTTCGCAACACGGTGACGCAGATGGTTTACAAGCACGCCATCAGCACCGTCGTTCCGACCCGTTCCGTCACCATGACGAGCGGCTCGCAGGAGAACTAAGCTGAGCGTCTTTCAGATTGACGAAACGCGCGGCGAGGAATCGTCGCGCGCTTTTCTTGTAACCGTGGTGCTCGGGAGAACCTTCTTTCCCGACTCGGCCGATGAACTGCGCCTTCTCGTGACCTCCCGCGGGCTCGAACCCGTGGGGCTCATGCAGGCCAAGCGCGCCAAACCCGATCCCGCCACCTTCCTCGGAGCGGGGAAGATTGAGGAACTCGGTGAGCTCGCCAAAGAGGCGAAGGCCGACTGCCTCGTCTTCGACATCGCGCTTTCGGCCGCGCAGCAACGCAACATCGAGCGCGCCGTAAACCTTCCCGTACTCGATCGTACGCAGCTCATTCTCGACATCTTCCGCGCTCGCGCGAAGAGCCGTGAAGGGCGTCTGCAGGTGGAGCTCGCGCAGCTCGAACACCTTTCGACCCGCCTTGTGCGCGGGTGGACGCACTTGGAGCGCCAAAGAGGCGGACTCGGCAAGACCGGCGGTCCGGGAGAAAAGCAGATCGAATTGGACCGCCGTATGATCGGCGTGCGCATGAAGCAGCTGCGCGAACAGCTCAGGAAGCTCGAGCGTCAGCGCGGTACGCAGCGTCGTGCGAGAGAGCGCGGTGATCGTTTGACCGTCTCGCTCGTAGGCTATACGAACGCCGGAAAGTCGACGCTCTTCAATCAGCTGACCCGCGCGAAGTCCTACGCGGCCGACCAGCTCTTCGCGACGCTCGACACGACGGCGCGGCGCTGTTGGATCAGCGACGAGGAAACGGTCGTGATGAGCGACACGGTGGGCTTCATCCGGGGGCTTCCGCATCAGCTCGTCGAGGCCTTCAAGTCGACGCTCGACGAAACGGTTCACGCCGACCTTCTTCTTCACGTCGTCGACGCCGGGTCCGTCGTGCGCGAGGACCAGATTCGGGAAGTGAACAAGGTTCTCGAAGAGATTCACGCCGACAAAATTCCGGTGATTCTCGTCTACAACAAGATCGACACCACGCCGCTCGAACCCGAGATCGTCCGAAATCCCGACGGTACGCCCAAGGCGGTGATGGTCTCGGCGCTCACGGGGGCGGGACTCGATCTCCTTCGTTCGGCGATCGGCGAATTCGCCGGCCGTTGGCGCGAAGAAAATCCCAATGAACCGAGAGAGCTCGAAGACTGGGAGATCGACGAGGATGATCCGCGCATCGCGCTGCAGGGCACGACGCACGATTGGTACGCGTGATTCTTCGCGACCAAGACAAAAGCGGTCCGCGAAGTGTTTTCGAAGGCCGCTTTTTGTCGTCCGCGTCTCGCAACTAAGGGAAAATCGGCAATAAAAAAGGGACGTCTCTCGACATCCCTGCGTACAAACTCCCCGCTGAGAGGGCTTTGTGGGTGCGTGGCGACCCGGAGCAGTCACTCGTTTCGGCTTCCCGGTTCCTTCGAACCGAAAAATGGACTCCCAACAGCGACCGTCGTAGCCTTGCTCAGGCCTCGTGAGAACCACCGCAACCACAACGTTGAGTACTGTACCACGCTTCGAAAGGATTGTGTGGAGAAAGGTGCGGAAATTTTTCAAAAGCACATGTAAATGAATGTGTTGGCTCGTCATAAGTCGACATAACGACTTTTTAGTTCGAGGGAGAAGACGGCAAAAAGTTCTACGCCGCTTGACTGGTGTCAATCAATAGGCCTTCACTTTCATTGGGGCATCACGCAAAAAACGCAGTTCTTCTCTTACTGGTAAACTGTCGATTCTTCACTTTCCAAACCCTTCTCAGAGAACAACGGAAGAGGGCGCCCCGATGGACTTGGCGTCTTCTCGAACCAGGGGAATACAACAATGCAACCCTACGAAGCCGGTTGGCTTTCCATCATTCCGCCGATCGTGGCCATTGCGCTAGCGCTCACGACGAAGGAAGTGCTGTCGTCGCTTCTGATCGGCATCCTCACGGGCACGCTCATCTACACGATCGGCACCGACGGGAACGTCCTCATGGGAACGCTCGAGAGCGCGTTCACGACCATGGGCAACAAGGTGGACTTCAACATCCTGATCTTTTGCTCGCTTCTCGGCGCGCTCGTCTACGTGGTCGCCATGTCGGGCGGCACGAAGGCATACGGCAAGTGGGCCGTCTCGAAGATCAAGGGGCGCCGCAGCTCGCTTCTTGCGACGAGCGGACTCGGGATCCTCATCTTCATCGACGACTACTTCAATTGTCTGACGGTCGGCACCGTCATGCGCCCGGTGTGCGACAACTACCGTGTCTCCCGGGCAAAGCTCGCCTACATCATCGATTCGACCGCGGCGCCGGTGTGCATCATCGCGCCGGTTTCCTCCTGGGCCGCAGCCGTGGGGTCGTCGCTCAAGGACAACAGCGTCTTTGAGAGCGACATGGCCGCCTTCATCGCGACCATTCCGTGGAACTTTTACGCGCTCCTCTCGATCCTGATGATCTTCTTCATCGTCATCACGAACTTCGATTTCGGTCCCATGGCGAAGTCTGAAGAGCGCGCCCTTGCGGGCGACGCCGAAGAGAGCGGCGCGGCGGGGCACGCCGAACCTCCGAAGGCCAATCCCCACGGAAAGCTCTGGGACATGCTCGTGCCGATTTTTGCGCTCATCGTCTTCGCCGTGCTTGCCCTCATGTACACGGGCGGCTACTGGGGCGACGATCCGAAGTACCACACCTTCCAGGCGGCGCTCGGCAACTGCTCGGCCTCGCCCTCGCTTGTCTGGGCCTCGTTCGGCGCGCTCGTCGTGGCCTTCATCATGTACGTGCCGCGCGGTCTCGTGCCGTTCTCGGACTTCATGGCGGGTCTCGTTGAGGGAATGAAGCTCATGTTGCCCGCGAACATCATCCTGGTGCTTGCCTGGACGCTTTCGGGCGTGTGTCGCGACCTTCTGCAGACGCCGCTTTTCGTGCAGTCGCTTGTGACGGCGGGCGGGGCCGACTTCTCGGTCTTCCTGCCGGCCGCGATCTTCCTCATTGCCGCCTTCCTGTCCTTTTCGACGGGGACGGCCTGGGGCACCTTCGGGATCCTGATCCCGATCGTCGTGCCCGTCGTGGCGGCGATCGATCCGACGCTTACGATCGTGGGCCTTTCGGCAACGCTCGCTGGCTCCGTGTTCGGCGACCACTGCTCGCCCATTTCGGATACGACGATTCTTTCGTCGGCGGGGTCGGGGTGCAATCACATGGAGCACGTCTCCACGCAGCTCCCCTACAGCCTGCTTGTCGCCTTCTGCGCCTTCGTCGGCTATCTCGTCGCAGGGCTTTCGGACGCGAATCTCTGGCTCTCGCTAGGAACCTCTGTCGTGCTGTTGCTCCTCCTCACGTCGGGGTTGCATTTCATGCGTAGCCGAAAGCAAACCGCTTAAACGAGGATACAGGGGAAACCTAAAAAATCGGGGCGTCCGTGCGGGCGCCCCGATTTGGTTGAAACCCCGTCATGATTTTGAGGGATTTGATGCAGGTCCGTCAGGAGTCCTCGTTTCGCAACACCAAAAAAAGGCCGCCAAGGAGCAGAATAAGTGCGACAACGGCGGAGAATGTCACCGCTTCGCCAGCGACGGTCACGGCGAGCAAAAAGGCCGTGACGGGTTCGAGAAGCGAGAGCGCTACGCCCGTCGAGGCCTTGAGGTGGCGGAGTCCCGAGGAAAAGAGAAGGTAGGCGGCGCCCGTCGTAAGAAGTCCAAGGTAGAGCGTCACGCCGATTCCCTTTAGGGTTAGGACGGGAAGCGGACTCGCCGCGAAGGCGACCGCGAACGCCAGGAACATCGCGAGCGTAAAGGAAAGCGCCGTCGCGCGAATGGGCGAGAGGGAGCCTACGAGCTCTTTGGTCATCACGGTGAAAGACGCATAGGCGAGCCCTGCCGAAAGACACACACCGAGGGCGGAGAGCGAAACAGAAAAGTCTTCGCGCCCCGCAGTCGCCATGAGCACGCCGCCCGCAATGGCGATTGAGAGTCCGAAAAGGCGCCCGGGAGCCGGGCGGGCTCCTCCGCGCATGCATTCGATGGCGGTCGCCCAAACGGGCGCGCTTCCGATCACGATTGCCGTTCCGACTGCGACGCCCGCTGCGCGCATGGCGGCGAAAAAGAGAAGGTTGTAGGCGGCCATCGCGACGCCGCAGGCGAGAATGAGCCTGAGCGATCCGTCTTTGGGTATCGACAACGCCCGGCATCCCTCGCGGTAGGTGAGGAGCGGCAGAAAGAGGCAGGCGGCGAAGAAAAGACGAAGGGCCGCCACCCAAAGGGGCGAGAGTTCGCCTGCATCCAAAAAGGTCTGGGCGGTGCCCGCCGTCCCCCAAAGGACGGCGGCGCACGCCACGCACAGAGCACCGGAGAAAAAATGAGAGCGCATGAGAAAGGGAGATAAGGGGAAACCAGGAATGTATCTTCTTAAGAAGGCATGTGCACGATATACCTTCACGGAAAGACAATTATCTTCCTTTTGAGAAAGGAAAGTGCGTCGGGGCGGAAGAACTTCGTTACAATCCCGTTTTTCCTTTCCTCCCTCTCTTTAGGTCCTCAACATGCTCGCTACGGCGATTTGTCTTGTGGCGCTCATCCTGGCGGGATGGGCCATTGCCAAAAACTACGACGCCAAGGTGGTTCTCTTTGCCACCGGCATCGTCCTCATGTACTGCGCGCTCGTTCTCGGCATGCCGATTCTGAGCGACAAGCTTTCCTCGGGGCTCTCCTGGGTCGATCCCTTCAAGGCGATCAAGGACATCTTCGTGAAGCAATACTCGAACGCGGGTCTCATCATTCTGACCCTTTTCGGCTTTGCCGCCTACATGTCGCACATCGGCGCCAACGACGCCGTGATCCGCGTCATGAGCCGTCCTCTCGAACGCATCCGTTCGCCCTACATCCTCGTGCCGCTCGTCTTCTGGATGGGGACGCTCCTTTCGATCATCATCCCGAGCGCATCGTCCTTGGCCGTCATCCTCATGGCGACGCTCTATCCGGTCCTGCGCGCGGCGAAGATGTCGCCCTTGACGGCCGCGGGCGTGATCGCCACCACGGCCACCATCGTGCCGACGCCGTTGGGCGGCGACAACGTCGTGGCGGCCCGCGTTCTCGGCTTTGAGCACGTCGTCGACTACGTCTTCTACCACCATGCTCCGATCACCGTTCCCGCGCTCATCATCATGGGTGTTGCGCATTACTTCTGGCAGAAGTACATGGACCAGAAGGACGGCGGCAGCGCGGGCGAAATCGACGAGTCGAAGCTCGTTACGGGCAAGGCGGCTCCGACTGCCTACGCGATCTTCCCGGTCCTTCCGCTCGTTCTGACGATCTTCTTCTGGCTCTTCTTCAAGAAAGCCAAGGTGGGTCTCGTCGAAATCACGCTCTTCTCCTTCCTTCTCGCCTTCATCACGGAAATCGTCCGCAGCGGCGACATCCGCGGGAAGCTCAAGGACGCCAACCTCTTCTTCAAGGGCATGGGCGAAGGTTTCTCGAAGGTGGTCGTTTTGATCGTCGCCGCCTCCACGATGGTGAAGGGCTTGAGCAGCATGGGCATGATCGACATGATCTCGTCCTCGCTATCCGACGTACAGAACGCCGGAACGGGCCTCATGTTCGCCTTCTCGGGCATCACGGCCCTCATCACCTTCATCAGCGGTTCGGGCAACGCCGTCTTCTACAGCTTCATCGAACTCATTCCGCAGATTGCCGAAAAGGCCGGGATCGACCCGATTATGGTCGCGCTCCCGATGCAGTGTACGTCGAACCTCATTCGCGCGGTCTCGCCCGTGGCGGCGGTGGTCATCATCGTGTCGGCCGTCGTGCGCGTCAATCCGCTCCTCGTCGTCAAGCGTACGAGCGTGCCGCTTCTGACGGGCTTCGTCGCCGTCCTCGCCATTTCACTGATCCGCTACATGTAAGGAGAAGTTTTCATGACTACCTTTACGCAAGAATCCATCGCCGCTTTGCGCCGTGAAATCCACTCCAAGCCCGAACCGGGCTGGGCCGAATTCGTCTCGTCGGCGCGCGTGATCGAAAAACTCGAGTCGCTCGGCTTTGCCGTCAAGTGCGGCCGCGAAGTCATCAATCCCGACTTCATCCGAGGCGCCAACCGCCGTCAGATCGAAGAGGGCCTCGCCTTTGCGAAGAGCCAGGGCGTGAAGGAAGAAATTCTCGCTCGCCTTGACGGCGTTACGGGCGTTGTGGGGCTGCTGGAAACGGGCCGTCCCGGTCCCGTCATGGCGATCCGCTTCGAACTCGACTGCGTGCCCGTCACGGAAACGTCGAACCCCAATCATCTCCCGAACCGCGAAGGCTTCGCCTCCTGCCGTCCGGGCTACATGCACGCCTGCGGCCACGACGGCCACCAGGCCGTGGGCCTCACGCTCGCCGAGTGGTTTGCCGAACACAAGGACGAACTCTGCGGAACGCTCAAGCTTCTCTTTCAGCCCGCCGAAGAAGGCGTGCGCGGTGCGCGTCCGATGGCCGAGAGCGGCATCGTCGACGACGTCGATTTTCTCTACTGCGGTCACCTCGGATGCGACATTCCGGGCGGCACGGTCGTGACGGCCCCGGAAAAGTTCCTCTGCACGACGAAGCTCGACTACCGCTTCCGCGGTACGCCCTCGCACGCCGGCATGCAGCCTGAAGTGGGCCGCAACGCCCTCATGGCCGCCGCGGGCGCCGCGATGTCCCTCATGGCGCTCCCGCGTCACGGCGAAGGCATGACCCGAGTGAACGTGGGCTACCTGCGTGCCGGCGAAGGCCGCAACGTGATCGCTTCGACCGCCGAAATGCAGGTGGAAGTCCGCGGAGAAACCGCCAAGATCAACACCTACATGTACGAAGAGGCCAAGGCCCGCGTGCAGGGCGCCGCCGCCATGTACGGCGTCTCGGTCGAAGAAGAGGTGATGGGCGAAGCCGTCGACTTCGTGCCCGATCTGCCGCTGCGCGACGCTGCGGCAGAAGCCGCGAAGAACGCACCCTACGTCGAGAAGGTGCAGTCCTCAATGAACTTCAACGGCTCCGACGACGCCACGGTGCTCATCAAGCGCGTGCAGGAAAAGGGCGGTCAGGGCGCCTATCTTGTGGTCGGATCCGACCTCGCGGCCGGTCACCATCAGAGCGCCTTCGACTTTGAGGAAAAGCACCTCCTCACGCTCTTTACGATCTACTGCAACCTGATCGAACATCATCTGGGGGCCCGCTGATGGAGAGCCGTCAACACGAAGATCTGCGCGACTTCGTAGACAGTCTCGAAGAGGAGTGGCTTCGTGAGGTGCCGGGACTCCACACGGCGGGGCTCGCCGTGGTGGCCCGCCTGGTGCGCATGAGCTATTACATCGCGAGGCGCGTGGATTCGAATCTCGCCCGTTTCGGACTTACGCGAGGGGAGTTCGAAGTGCTCGCCGTTCTGACGCGCAATCCCGACGCGAAGATCACGCCCAAGGACATCCACGCGAAGATCCTCATCACGTCGGGCGGGCTCTCGAACCGCATCCGCAAACTTGAGGAAAAGGGCCTGATCGTGCGCATGCCCGATCAGTCCGACGGACGCGGCGTTGTGCTCAAGGTGACGGAAAAGGGGCGTGAATTGACGCTCAAGGCCGTCACGAGCCACGTCGAAGTGGAGTGCCAGCTGGTCGAAGGTCTCACCATCCAAGACCGCGAGGCGCTCTCCGGACTTCTCAAGAAACTCATCCTTTCGCAGTCGCGCGTTCTCAATCCGCACGGTCTGAGTTGATCGGCAGGGGTAATCCCGAAAGGGACCGCCTTCCAGAAGAAATCCCCGGGAGATATTTCGTTTTCCGGGGATTTTTTCAAATTCTTTTTCGAAGTGATTAATCACTTACTATCCATTTCGCAATCGATCGAAGAGCGTTTCGTCGAGGCGTTCGCTTCGCTTGCGGTCGGGGACGCGGGCGTCGAGGTTGAAGGCGTAACGGTCGCCCGGATGATAGGAGACCGTGGAGAGCAGAATTTCTCCCGATTCGTCGACGTAGTTGCGCACGATCCGAAGGGCTGGCGTTCCCGTATCGGCGTTGAGGTGCCGTGCGCCCTCTTCGGGCAGGGCCCTCGCTTCAATCACCTGACGAACTTCCGTGCAGCGCTTTCGGAAAAGTCTTTCGATGAGTTCGATCATGAGCAGATGCGGAAAGTCCTTGGCGGCGCGGATGAGCTCGATCCAGTCGCGCCGCACGTATTCCGTCGTCCAGGCGATGGGCGGCGCGCCGTCGGCCGAACCCTTTCGAATCATGGAGAAGCGGATGCAGACGTCGCCTGCCGGGCGGTGAAGTTCGTCGGAAAGCGGCCGCTCGAGCACGGCCTCCCGAATGTCGAGAAGTTTTCTGGGATTGCGTTCCGCAAGGCGGTCGAGGTCCGAGAGCGTGCTCAGTTGGCGGTTGAAGCTCAAAAGCGCCCCCCGGTTGATCACGGTCGTGCCGACGTGGGGCGTGCGTTTGATGAGGCCGTACTGCTCGAGAATTTTCAGGGCGGCCCGAACGGTGTGGCGCGAGACGCCTTCTATCTTCATCAGTTGTTGTTCGCTCGGCAGAAGCGATCCCACGGGGTACACGCCCGTGGAAATCGATCGAATCCATTTCTCGGCAAGTTTCCGGTAGAGCAGTTCGCGAGCCATGAGAAAGAGGTCCCCCGAAAAGAAGGGCCGTCCGAAGCCGCGGCCTCGGACGGTCGGCGATCTCTCAATAGAGACCGATCAGTTTCCACCAGAGCATGCCCGTGGAGAAGACGACGGCCACGCAGAAGGTGACGATGCAGAAGTTGATTTTATAGAAGCGCGGCCGCTCGAAATAGCCCTGTCCGAAGTAGATCGGCCCCGGCCCGCCGGCGTATTCCGTGATGCCCCACATGAAATTGGAGAAAATCGCAAAACAGATGGCGACCATGGTGGCGGGCGCGCCCGCGGCAATTGCGACGGAGGCGAAGGGTACGTACATGGCGGCGACGTGACCCGAGGCCGTGGCGAAGACGTAGTGGAGGTAGATGTACGCCAAGCCCAGGATGAGGAAGGTCGTCACCCAGTCGAGACCGCCGAGCGAGGAGGCGAAACTCGACGACATCCACGTGATGAAGCCGAGTTTCGTGAGGCCGCCCGCGAGCGAAATGATGGCGCCGAACCAAACGACCGTGTCCCAGGCCGCCTTGTCGTTCAAGACGTCCTTCCAGGCGACGGCGTTCGTGACGAAGAGGAAGGCGACGAGGCCGAGACCGATGGCGTTGGCGTTGTATCCCGTGATCAGGCAGGTACCCCAACCGAGGAGCGCAAGGACGAAGCCCACGGAGACGAGCTTTTCCTGCATCGTCATCGGGCCCATCTTGGCAAGTTCTTCACGTCCCATGACCTTGGCTTCCGGCGTACGCTTCAGGTCCGGGTTCATGAACTTGTAGGTGAGAAGCGGCATGAGGAGGAAGCACAAGAGCGACGGTACGAGCGCTGCGTAGAACCACGAGCCCCAGGAGAGTTCCACGCCGAGTCCGTCGCGCGCGAGCGAAGCGCACAGGGGGTTCGCGGCCATGCCCGTCAGAAAAAGCGAACCCGTGATCGGCGTGAATTGGAAGCACGTCATGATGAGAAAATCGCCGATCTTCTTGCCCGTGGGACCGGGTTGCGAACCCAAGACCTGGTTGATCGACTTGGCGACGGGGAGGATGATGCCGCCCGAGCGGGCCGTCACGCTCGGCATGGCAGGCGCCATGATGAGGTCGGCGATGCCGAGGGAGTAGGCGACGCCGAGCGAGGAGCCGCCGAAGAGCGAGAGCATCTTGTAGGCGATGCGGCGCCCAAGGCCCGACTGCACGAAACCGAGTGAGAGCACGTAGGCCGAGAAGATCATCCAGACGGTGCCCGAGGAAAATCCCTTGAGAACGTCGCCGAGGCCGAGGGTGCCCGTGAAGTAGGTGAGCGCGAGACCGATGAACATAAGCGCGCCCGAAGCGATCGGCGCGGCAAGGATCCCGGCGATGGTGGCGGCGAAGATGGCGAACATGTGCCAGGCTTCGGGCTTGAGACCCGAGGGTGCGGGAAGGCAGTAGAGGACAACGAGGATCGCCGCGGGAACCGCCCAGCGAATGAGTTTTTCTTTCTGCATGATGAGGGCTCGAAAAGAGATCGGTCACCCCGTCCCGATAGAGCGGGGCGACCGTATCGGATTGCCAGAAGGAGGATGGGTTACTGGTTGCGCCACTTGGCGACGACGCGGTCCACGAATTCGGGAGCGAGGCCCACGTAGGTGTGCGGGTCGAGCATGTGGTCGACTTCGTCCTCCGTGAAGGCTTCGACGACTTCCGGCGTCTTCATGAGCACGTCCTTGAGCGGGATTTCCTTTTCATAGGCTTCCATGCAGCTCTTGTAGACGATGCCGTGCGCGGTCATGCGGCCGAGCTTGGCGGCGAGGTGCATCATCACGCATTCGGACATCATGAGGCCCTTCTGCGCGAAGAGATTTCGTTCCATGTGCTTCGGATAGACGATGAGGTTCTTGAGGATGTGCTTGGACTTCTCAAGCGCGCAGCCGAGCATGTGACAGGCGCGTGGAATGGCTTCCCATTCGGAGAGGAAACAGCCCCAGTCGCGTTCGTTTTCGCTCACCATGGATTCGACGATCGAGGGGGCGATGCTGCGGACATTGCGGCACAGCGCCAGAACGTTTTCGAGCACGGCCGGATTGCGCTTGTGCGGCATCGTCGAAGAACCGACCTTGCCCATGAAGAAGGGTTCTTCGAGCTCAAGAATTTCCGTGTGCTGCAGCGAGAAGATTTCGTGATTGATGCGCCCGAGCGTGCCCGCGCAGAGGGCGAGCGTCGTCACGAATTCCGCCTGATTGTCGCGGGCGACGTGCCAGGCGATGGTCGGGACGCCGAGGCCGAGTTTTTCCATCGTGCGGCGTTGCACTTCGAGGCCCTGTTCGGGCATCGAGGCGAGCGTGCCGACGGCGCCGGCGAGTTCGCCCACGAAGACGCGGGGCGCCATGGCCTTGAGGCGCTCGACGTTGCGGCCGAGTTCGTCGGCCCAGACGGCGGCCTTGTAGCCGAACGTGATGGGAATGGCGTGCACGACGTGGGTGCGGCCGGCCATGACGGTATCGCGGTACTTTTCGGCGAGATCCAGACAGTAGTCGCGGCAGAGCTGCATGTCGCGAAGGATCGCCTGGTAGGCGTCGCGCTGCAGAAGAACAAGGCCCGTGTCGACGATGTCCTGACTCGTGGCGCCCCAGTGCACGAATTCGCCGGCGTTGTCGGGAAGAACGGCCTTGAAGGCCTTGAGAAGCGGAACGATCGTGATGGACGACTTGTAGAATTCGCCGATCGACGGAATGTCGAGAAGGTCGGCGTCGGCGTGCTTGACGATGATGTCGGCCTTCTCCTGAGGAATGATCCCGAGTTCGGCCTGCGCGGCGGCGAGGGCCGCTTCGGTGTCGAGCCACTTCTGCGCCCAGGAGCGGTCGCTGAAGATTTCGCGCATTTCGTCGGTGCTGAAGAGGAAGCCGTGGATCAGGCTGTCGATGGCGGTGGAGGGCATGTGATTTCTCCCGAATGGATAAGGTGAAGCCGGATGATCGGGAACGCGTCCCGATCGGTTGAGGGCATTTTGTCGGGAGAGGGAAGGAGCCTTTCAGAAGACGAAAAATTGTTTTGACCAACGGCAAGACCGAACGTATTTGTTCTTTTGTATCGACTTGCGGCGCAGGGAAAAGCGAATAAGTATGGGATTTTGGTCGGGCAGGTGATCCCGTACAAAAGGGGAAGTGTAAGGGGGAGAGGGAAAAAGGACGGGGTGTTGAGGGAAAACGCGACGGGACCGAACCGATTTTGTCCGTTTCTTCCGGTGCTCCGGATCGCCCTTCGAGGGCATTCGGAAACAAAGAGACCGGACCCCTCGGGGTCCGGTCTCTTAATCCTGTGACAAGTCAGGAGAGCGCGATCAGATGAGCGTCAGGAAACGCGTAACCATGCGGATGCGTTCTTCCACCGTGTCAAGGCGCAGGAATTCTCGATCGCTGTGGAAGGCGCCGCCCGCCGGGGCGCAGCCGTCGATGACGGGAACGCCTTCCTTGGCGATGTGGTTGCCGTCCGAACCGCCGCCCGCGTCGACCCACTGGGCGTCAAAGCCTTCGAGCTTCGCGGCTTCGGTGATCTTGGCGACGAGTTCCTTCGTGTCTTCGGAGAGCGGCATGGCCGGTCCGAAACAGTCGACGCGCATCGTCTGCGTGACGCCTTCGACCCAGGTCTTGCCGACGAGATCTTCGATCTTGGCCTTGAGGGCGCGGCCGTCTTCGTCCTTCCAGTAGCGAATGTCGATCTGGACCTCGCAGGAGTCGGAGATTACGTTCGGGGCAGAACCGCCCTTGAGGACGCCCGGGTTCACCGTGGTTCCGAGTTCGGCGTCGGCGAGTTCGTAGGCCGCGAGCGCGAACTTCATCGCGGCGACGTTGGCGTTGCGGCCGTCCCAGGGATTGTTGCCGGCGTGGGCGGAGACCCCCTTGAAGGTGACCGTGAAGCTGCCGACGCCCTTGCGGGAGCGAACGAGCTCGCCGCCCGCGCGGGCGGCTTCGAAGATGAGGACGTTCTTGGCGTGCTTGCCGTGCGAGGCGAGCCATTCGGTCGAAGCGACGGAACCCGTTTCTTCGTCGGGGTTGTAGGCCACGCAGATCGAGAGGCGGTCAAGGTCTTCCTTGCGGGCGTTCTTGAGTGCGTAGAAGACGGCGAGAACGCCGCCCTTGCAGTCCGAGCATCCCGGGCCGTGGGCGCGGTCGCCGTCGATCGAGAGCGGACGGGCGGCAGCCGTGCCGTCGGGGAAGACCGTGTCGAGATGGGCGTTCATCATGACGTCGTAGTAACCCGCTTCGGGCTTGTTGCGGGCGAGCAGACCCTTGCCGACGGTGGGGCCGAGGTCGACGAGTTCGCAGGTAAAGCCGATCGACTCGAAGTGGGCCTTCATGATTTCGGCCGCGCGGGTGACGCCCGCCGTGTTGGACGTGCCGCAGTCGAGGTTGACCAAAGGAGCGAGGTCCTTGAGGAAGTCTTCAAGCATGGTCATGGGAAAAATCCTTATGTTCGGACGGTTGATCGGTGGCCGCTCCCGTCAAAGGGAACGACCGGGATGAAGGTATTGTAGTGTGGCGCACGGCGGCGCGGGAATATGAAAAAAAGCCGCCCGAAGGCGGCTTTTATGCGGTTCGCTGCGGTTTAGGAACCGAGAACGAGAATGTTCATGACCCAGAGGCTCAGGAAGGCCGTGATGAGCGGCATGGCCATGATCATGAGAAGGCTCTTGCCCTTGATGCCGATGACACCGAGGCAGCGGCCCATGTACTGAACCTGCGAGCCCATGAGGTAGATCGACGGGGCGAGAATGGCGATGTGCGTGCCGTTGATGGCGCCCTGGTCAAAGAGCGCGACCGCGACGCCGACGCCGCCGCCCATCGACATCCAACCGCCGAGGAGGACGGTGGCGGCTTCACCGGGAAGACCGAAGATGCCCATGATCGGGGCGAAGGCCTGACCGATGAGTTCAAGCAGCCCCGAGTGCTGGAGGACCTTGATGATGACGAAGGCCATCAACACGTTCGGAATCGTGGAGGACGTGGCGATGTTCCAACCCTGAACGGCACCCTTGACGAAGATGTCGGTGACCATGGGCTTGGCATTAGCGTGACCGGACATTTTTAAAATTCCTTTTTGTTCGTTGCTGTTTGGTACGGGTTGGTAATCAGGCGGCCTTCTTGCTGCTGCGGATCAGGAGCAGGCGCATGAGGTTGGCGGCAAAGACCTTGCCGATGAGCATCACGCCCAGGCAAAGGCCGAGCGAAACCGGAACGGCAAGCTCGCCGTCGGCGTTCGTGAGCGTGAAGAGTACGGCGCCCGACGAGAAGAAGTTCGTAATGCAGGCGTCGGCCGTCATCTGGAAGGAGGCGAAGATGTTGACTTCGGTGTCGTTGAGGTCGCCGGCGTCCTTCAACTGGCGCGTAAGCGCGGCGCCGCCGTCGGTCGACTGAAGCGAGGCGATCAGGGCGAGCGTGGCCGAACCCGGAAGGCCAAGGAGCGGACGAAGCACCGGCGTCAGCAGACGGCGGGCGGCGCGCAGAGCGCCGTAATATTCGAAGACCGTGATCATGGCGAGAGCGAACATGACGGTCGGAACGAGCGTGAGGGCGAACATGAAGCCGTCGATGGCGCCCGAGCCGCCCTTGCCGCGGAAGCTCGTCGTGGCGACCTGGAGGGCGTCGCCGTTCTGGGTCACGCCGGAAACGAGCTTGCCGAAGCCGCCGTTGACGGTGGTGAAGTCAAACACGCCCCACCAGTGGGAGGAGGCGCAAAGACCGGAGAAGAAAATGATGGCGAAGATCAGGGAAAGGTAGGCGCCGATGCCCACTTTTTCCTCGACGACGGCCGGAGTTTCCTGCGTGGTCGTAGACATGGTAGGAGTCCTTCAAGAATTGCAGATGGTTGAGAAAGCCCCGAGTCCGCGGCGGGTTGTGTTATGGGTGACGCGCACCTTATCCGACGAAATCGGCGGCCGCGTGACGGACAGGACTTCTGGATACGAATTGTAAGGGAATGTCACTTCAAGAACATGACACCCCGCCTCATTCGCGTCGCAGAGCAAGTTATACCTTGATTCAACTCGGGACCGCATGCAGAAAACTGCTTAGACGAGGAGGAGAGAAGTGGTGCGCGAGAGAAATTGTTCCGCAAAAACGGTCTGTCCATAGAGTTTTGTTATGAGTGCAAAGATGGAAATAACCTTTTGCAAAACATTCGTTCTCTTTCGGAGAGAAATCGGGTGCCGCCTGCCCCTTGGAAAATCGCCCTCTCGGGTACAATGCGCGATACATTGCAGAAAACCACCGGAGTGAACGAACGCATGTCGCTCAATGATCCTCGCTGGGGGCGAGACCCCCGCGATTCGGAAGAAGAAAAGAAGGAAAACGCGCGGTCCGACGAAGAGGACCGTCGCGAAGACGAGCGCCCCGACGGAGGCAAGGCCCGTGACGAACGGCGCGACCGCGTGGAGGGCGTCAATCAGGACATCGACGCCCTGTGGCGCACCGTCATGGACTTCATGAAGGACAAAAAGGACGCAGGGCAGGAAAAGCGCCCGGGCGCCGACGCCTTCAAAAACCGCGACGATTTCACGGAATTCCGTCCCGCCGAAGGGGAAGAGTCCCGACGCGAAGATCGTGCGCGCGAAGACAAGCGCGACGAGCGCAAACCCCGCTCTCCTTTCGACGGGTTCGATCCCTTCGCCCGCCGCTCGGGCGGCTCGGGCGGCAACCGCGGCGCCCGCCGCGGGATGAACATCAGCCTTCCCTTCGTCCTGGGCGTCGCCCTCATCGGATGGGCCGCCACGGGCTTCTACATCGTGCCCGAAGGGCAGACCGGGATCGTTACGACCTTCGGGCGCTACTCGGACGCTACGATGCCGGGCTTTCACTGGCGCTTCCCCGCGCCCGTGCAGAACATGCAGCTCGTCGACGTGAGCAGCGTGCGAACGACCAACATCGGCGTGGCGCAGCGCACGAACCGCACGAGCGAAGCGCTCATGCTCACCGACGACGAAAACATCGTCGACGTGCAGTTCGCCGTGCAGTACCGCATCAAGTCGGGCGAAGGCGCCAAGGACTACCTCTTCAACACGCGCAATCCCGACGTTTCGGTTACGCAGGCGGCCGAATCCGCCATGCGCGAGGTCGTGGGCGCGAAGTCGATGGACAGCGTCCTCTTTGAGAGCAAGGCCGAAATCGCCGAAGACGTGCGCAAACTCATGCAGGCGATGCTCGACCGCTACGGCACCGGGATCGAAGTGATGAGCGTGGCCATTCAGAACGCTCAGCCGCCCGAACCCGTGCAGGCCGCCTTCAACGACGCCGTCAAGGCCGGTCAGGACCGCGAGCGCTCCATCAATCTCGGCGAAGCCTACATGAACGCCGTTATTCCGAAGGCCGAGGGCACCGCTTCGCGCCTGAAGGAAGAGGCGGCCGCCTACAAGGCCCGGGTCGTCGAAACCGCTCGGGGCGACGCGGACCGCTTCGCCTCCGTCTTTGAGGAATACCGCAAGGCCCCCGAAGTGACGCGCGACCGTCTCTACGTCGACGCGATGCGCGACGTCTACCGCAACGTCACGAAGGTCGTCGTCGACGCCAAGGGCGGAAATAATCTTCTCTATCTGCCGCTCGACAAGATCGTTTCGCAGACGAAGTCGCAGGCGCAGACCGAAGCCGCCGACGCGGCGCTCGAACCCGCTCCCGCCGCTTCGGAACCCGCGCCCGCAGCGGCGACGACCTCTGCCGAGGCGCGCTCGCGCGATCTCATCCGCAACCGCGGCCGATAAGGGGAGAAGAAAGTGAAAAAGTTTACTGGCATTTTGGTTGGACTCGCCGTTCTCGCGGGCCTCGCGCCTCTCTCCATCTACACGGTAGGGGAACGCGAATACGCGATGGTGTTCGCCCTCGGCGAATTGCGCACTGTTGTTGACAAACCGGGGCTCCATTTCAAGCTTCCGACGCCGCTGCAGAACGTCATCTACCTTGACAAGCGCATCCTGACGCTCGACGAAGGAGCGGCCGACCTCGTGCAGACGAGTGAAAAGAAGAACCTCATGATCGACACTTTCGTGAAGTGGCGCATCAGCGATCCTCGTCTCTACTGGGTGTCTTTCCAGGGCAGCGAACGGGCGGCGGCCGATCGTCTCTCGGCGCTCCTGCGCGACGTTCTCAACGTGGCCGTCAACAAGCGCACGGTCAATCAGATCACTTCGAGCGAGCGCGACGTGGCGATGCGCGAAATCTCCACGATGCTGCAGGCCCGCGTGCAGGACGTCGGCATCGACATCGTCGACGTGCGCATGAAGCGCGTCGATTTCACGCCTGAAATTTCGGAGTCGGTCTATCGCCGCATGGAGGCGGAACGCAAGCGCGTGGCCGCCGAAGAGCGCTCCAAGGGGAGCGCGCAGGCCGAACGCATCCGCGCCTCGGCCGACCGTCAGAGCGAAGTGATCCTCGCTGAAGCGTACCGCGACGCCCAGAAGACGAAGGGTGAAGGTGACGCCGAAGCCGCCCGCATCTACGCGGAGGCTTTCGGGAAGGATCCGGAGTTCGCGCGCTTTTACCGCAACCTCGAAGCCTATCGCCAGAGTTTCTCCGAGAAGACCGACGTCCTCGTCATGGATCCCTCGTCGGATTTCCTCGGCTACATGAAGGACAGCAAGCGCTGATGCCGACGGGCGGCCCGACGAAAAGGCCGCCCGAATTTTTTGAGAGAGAACGATGTACGACACGACCGACGTCCTGATCCTCGCCTTCGGGTGGATGGCCATTTTCGAAGGCGTTTCGCCGCTTCTCTTTCCCGAGACGTGGCGCAGGGCCGTGCGCGAACTCGTCGAGCAGCCCGAATCTGGACTGCGCAGTTTCGGGGGCGTTCTCGTCGGCTGCGGGCTTTGTCTCGTGTGGTACGTTCTCGGCTGATTTTCGCGGAGTTTCCCGCCGATCGCGGGGAAACGCTGATACACTAACCGACGTTCGCGCGCGGAGTTTTTGCGCGCGGAATCGGCTTTTGTTCTTCCCCGCCGCACGTGGTGAGGGAAGGCTTTTGTACGTCCGTCCGAAACTCTTCTTTCGAAACGGATTCGAGACCAACCTATCGATAAGGGATTCTCTCAAATGGCAAAGAACGTCGTGGTTGTCGGCGCCCAGTGGGGCGATGAAGGCAAGGGTAAGATCGTCGACTGGCTCACCGAGCAGGCCGCCGGCGTGGTTCGCTTCAACGGCGGACACAATGCGGGTCATACGCTCGTGATCAACGGCAAGAAGACCATCCTTCGCCTCATTCCTTCCGGCATCATGCACGCGACGAGCGTGTGCTACCTCGGCAACGGCGTCGTTCTCTCGCCCGAAGCCTTCTTCAAGGAAGTCGACGAATTGATCGCGCTCGGCGTTCCCAACGTCGAAGCCCGCCTTCGCGTTTCCGCGAACGCTCCGCTCATCATGCCCTATCACGTTGCGCTCGACCACGCCCGCGAGGCGGCGGCCGGCAACAAGAAGATCGGCACGACGGGCCGCGGCATCGGTCCCGCCTATGAAGACAAGGTCGCCCGCCGTACGGTGCGCGTCGCCGATCTCTTCGAACCCGAACGCTTCGCCGAGCAGGTCCGCACGGTGATGAAGCTGCACAACTTCGTTCTCGAGAAGTTCCTCGGCGCCGAGCCGCTCGATCCGGAAAAGGTGATTGCCGACACGCTCGCCTATGCCGAACGTCTTCGTCCGATGGTCTGCGACGTGAGCGCTTCGCTGCAGGCCGACATGGCCGCGGGCAAGTCCTTCCTCTTTGAAGGCGCCCAGGGCTCGATGCTCGACATCGACCACGGCACGTATCCCTTCGTGACGAGCTCGAACACGGTGGCGGGGTCCGCCTGTGCGGGCGCGGGCGTCGGTCCCCATCAGCTCAACTACGTTCTCGGCATCACCAAGGCTTACTGCACCCGCGTGGGCGAAGGTCCCTTCCCGACCGAACTCTTTGACGAAACGGGCGAACTCCTTCGCAAGAAGGGCAACGAATTCGGCGCCGTGACGGGGCGTCCCCGCCGCTGCGGTTGGTTCGACGGCGCCGCTCTGCGCCGCGCCGTGCAGATCAACGGCCTCACGGGCCTTGCGATCATGAAGCTCGACGTGCTCGACGGCATGGACACCGTCAAGCTCGGCGTCGGCTATCTTTACAAGGGCGAAAAGATCGACATCATGCCCGCCGGCGCGGACGCCGTCGCCGAATGCGAACCGATCTACGAGGAATTCCCGGGGTGGAAGGAAAGCACTTTCGGCGTTCAGAAGTGGGAGGATCTCCCCGAGAGCGCCCAACGTTATCTCACGCGTCTCGCCGAAGTGGCGGGCGCGCCGATCGCCGTCGTCTCCACGGGGCCCGACCGTGTGCAGACGATTTTGCGCGTGAACCCCTTTGCCGCGTAAAATAGCGGATTCCATTGACAGTGATTAAAGCGGCGGCGTGGACCGCCGCTTCGAATTTTTTCTCTCATTCGATACTAGAAAAATGGCCGACAGACATTATTCCTGGGACGCATACATCGATCTCAATGAACGGCTCGTGGCGAAAGTCGCCGAGTCGGGGTGGCAGTTCGACAGCATTCTGTGTCTCTCGCGCGGCGGGATGCGTCCGGGCGACTTCTTCAGCCGCGTTTACGACATGCCGCTTGCCATTCTCGCGACGAGCTCCTACCGCGAAAAGGCCGGCACCGTGCAGAGCGATCTCGACATTGCCGAATGCATCACGGGCGTCTCGGAACTGCGCGGCAAGGTGCTCCTCGTAGACGACATGGTGGATTCCGGCAAGACCATCCGCGAAGTGGTCCGCCACCTGAAGGAACGGTATCCCGCCATCACTGAAATCCGCGTTGCGGTCCTTTGGTACAAGGCCCATTCGGTTCTCGTGCCCGACTGGTATGTCGAATATCTCGAGGACAATCCCTGGATCCACCAGCCTTTCGAGTGCTACGACGCTCTCGGTCCGGAGAAGTTGATCGAACGCGTCCGCGCCAAGCACCCTGAAGCTTGACCGGTCTACCCGTTCCTTTTCTCGAAGGCCCGGACGCGCAGCAGATGTGTGTTCGGGCTTTTTCATCGATTCCATCGACCCGCACGGGTCAAAACGTTTCGGAGGCTACGCCATGAGCGACCCCGTCAATGCGGCCGACGCCATCGTGCAGGCCGAAGCCATGTTGGGCCAGGACAGCTACGCCCGTCTCGAGAGCTATCTCGAACACATCACGATGGAGAATTTCCTGGGGCAGCTCGTCGTGATTCTCGTCGCCTACGGGCTTGGTTGGTGGCTGTCTCGCCGCATCAACGCCTACGCGACGCTCCTTGTGCCGAAAGAGTCCTCGGACCGCTCCTTCAAAGCCCAGCTGCGCCGCGGACTCATGCACATTGTTCATGCCGTGAGCATGAGCTTCGTGACGGGGTGCCTGGTGTCGCTGGGCACCTATATCCTCCTCAACGCCCTGAAGATCGGTGAAGAGGCGCTCCTTTGCCGAATCGCGTACAACGTGATGTTCGCCTACGGCATTTTGCTCGTGTTGCTCACGTGTCTCGGGGCGCTCATCGGAGAAAAACACGTCACCCCCGCCGTGCGGCGCTATCTGAGCTACGGTTTCTGGCTCTTGGTGATCCTGCAGTTCTTCGGCGTGCTCGGAGACATCATCCTTACGCTCGATGAGATTCGCCTTCCCATCGGAAGCGGCGGGCTCTCGCTCTGGAAGCTCCTTCTCGCCTTCATCACGATCTGTCTTACGATCGCGGTCGCCAACGCCCTAGGCAACTGCGCAAGAAGGTTCATCGACGAAAAGTCGGGTTGGACGCCGAACCTAAAGATCGTGGTCTCCCGGGTGGTTTACGTCTTCTTCATGATTCTCGCCGTCGTCTTCGGACTCGGAGCGGTGGGCATCGACCTTACGGTGCTCTCCGTCTTCGGCGGTGCTTTGGGCGTCGGTCTTGGCTTCGGACTGCAGAAGATCGCCTCGAACTACATCTCGGGGTTCATCATTCTGATCGACCGCTCGATCAAGATCGGGGATCTCGTGGAAGCCGCCGGCTTTCGCGGGCGCGTCACGCAGATCAATACTCGCTATACGGTTGTTCGAAACAACGACGGCATCGAGTGCATCGTGCCGAACGAAAATTTCGTGACGTCTCCCGTGGTAAATCATTCCTATACGGAAGAGGCGGCCGTGCAGTACATCTCGATATCGATCGCCTACGACGCCGACATCGACCGCGCGCTCGCCATCATGCTTGAAGAAGGCATGCGCGAGCGTCCCCGCATCGTTCCGGGCCGAAAGGGCTGGTCCTATCTCGAGTCCTTCGGTGATTCGGGGATCAATCTCAAGCTCGGCTTCTGGGTGAAGGACCCCGTCAACGGGACGGCGAGCCTTCGCACGGCGATCTCGAAGGCGATTTACCAGCGCTTTGTCGAGGAGGGCATCGAAGTGCCCTACAACCGTCTCGAAATCAACTTGCGCGACGCGCAGGCGCCTGCGGTGCACGTGAAGCTCGAAGCCGACACGGTCAAGGTCGATTGACGCAAGTCTGAGGCCGTCAAAACGAACGGGCGCCTCCCATACGGAGGGCGCCCGATCGTGCGGCTCAACGGTAGGGCGTGTCGTCCCAGTCTTCGCGCGGGCGCACGGAAAAATCGAGTTCGAGTCCGACGGCGTGGAGGGCTCGTTCCATCGTGTCGATCTTCGTAGCATGCATGAGGTCGAGAATGCGCGATGCTTCGATCGGACGCAACCCCATGCGGCGCGAGAGTTCGGCCGTCGTGATGCCCGCCTCAAGACAGCGGCGTCGAAGGAGCACCTTCACCGAAAGGAGAATGGAGAAGAAAAAGAGACTGTCGCCCGGGAGCGCCCGGGGTTCGATGTCGCTACGGCCTTCTCTGAGGCGAGCGTCGATTCTTTCCAGGAGCTGCGCCTGTGCCGCGTCGAGCGCACCGCCCACGGTCGGATCGACGACTTCGACGTCGTAGTCTCGAAAGCTGAGTCGATACTGGTCGTCGGAGAGAAGCGAAACGGTGTACGGGAATATAAGGCGCATGGAAAGGGAACCTTCTAAAAGACTTCCGAAATCCTAGCAAAAACGAAAAGCCGCGGTGAAGCGAACTTCACCGCGGCCCTCGGGAGTCGGCCCGAACGCGATCAGGCTTCCTTATAGCCCGTCACGTACTTGCCGGCCATGTAGCCCGACGTATGCGCGAAGCCGCAGGCGTTGCCGCCGCAGTAGAAGGCGCCGTGCACACCCGCGACGGTTTCGCCCGCCGCGTAGAAGCCCTTGATCGGCTTCATGTCCCAACCGAGCACTTCGAAATGTTCGGTGACGCGGACACCGCCGCAGGAGAGGTTGTTCCAGGAGAACATGCGGATGAGGTAGTAGGGACCCTTTTCGATCTTCCACTCCTGATCCTTTCGGCCGAACTGCAGGTCGTTCTTCGTTTCGACAGCCTTGTTCCAGACGGCGAGCTGTTCCTTGAGACCTTCGAGGTTCACGCCGCTCTTCTGGCAGAGTTCTTCCAGCGTATCGGCCTTCCAGAGGTTTTCACCCTTGGCAAATTCGCTTTCGACGCGTTCAGCCGTCCAGGAGGGCAGACCCACGAGGGCGGAGAGTTTGATCTTCTGGAGCGTACGCTGCCAGGTCGCTTCGTCGGCGAGAACATAGTGGCAGCCGTCAGGATTGAAGGCGAGGCTCGGCGTCACGTGGCAGATGCCTTCCTTTTCCGTGATGAAGCGCTTGCCGTTCTTGTTGATGAGAATGCCGCCGTTGTTGGTGATGAACCACCAGCGGCAGTAGGGACCGTTGCGCCCGTGCGTGACGACGCCGCAGGGATAGGAGGCGATGTACTGCATGTGCGAGAGCGGGGTGCCGAGGTCGCGCACGGCCGTGAGCATCGCTTCGCCGTCGTTCGAGGGTCCGCCGATCACGACGCCCTTGCCGGCGACGTTCGGCACCCACTGATCGAGCGACTTGGCCGTGCCGGTGATGCCTCCCGTGGCCATGATGACGCCCATCTTGGCGCGGCAGGTGACCTTGTTCTTCCCTTCGCCGCATTCGACGCCGACCACGCGGTTCTGCGCTTCGTCATAGAAGAAGCGCTTCACGCCCATGCCGTGATGAATCTTGAGCTTGCGCTCTTCGAGCTGCTTGACGAGCACTTCGATGTAATCGCGGCCCTTGAAGGATTCCTGACGCATGCAGCGGTTGTGGGAGTGACCGGCATAGGGTTCGATGTGGTGCTTGGCAAGACCGCGCTCGGCAAGCCAGTCGAAGGCTTCGCCAGAGTGCTTGGCGAAGGCGTAGACCGGTTCCTTGAGGCTCATGTAGTTGCCGTAGGCGATGATGTCCTGCGCGAAGGCTTCCCAGGAGTCCTTGATGGAGGGATCGGCCTTCTGCATCTTCGTGCCGTAGGCTGCGAAAAGACCGCCGCAGAGGTTGGTCGCGGTGTGGAAGGGGCTCTGGCCCTTGTCGAAGATTTCCACCTTGGCGCCCGCGTCGTGCGCCTGGCAGGCGGCCATCATGCCGGCTCCGCCGCAGCCGAGGACGACGACGTCGGTTTCCATGTCCCATTTTTCAGGGAGAGCGGTCTGCGTGCGCGCATGCGCAAGACCCGGGAGGGCAGCGGCGGCGGCAGCGGTCGAAACCGCGGCGCCGAGGAAGTGACGACGGGACAAATCGGTTTTCGACATGATCATTCCCCCTTCATTTTGATGTTGAACGTATGGCAGTCATTGCATTCGAAGCGGGGCTTCGCGTGCATGCTGTGGCAATTCGAGCAGTCAGGCTCCCCGCGGTGCGAGGCGTGGGGGTTGGGCGTCATCGCCTTGGTGCGTTCGGCGACCTTGGCGTAGCTTTCGTGGCAGGTGAGGCACGTTTCCTTGGCCGGAGCGGTCATCTTGTCGCCCTGGTGGCAGGTCGTGCAGGGAAGCGACGAGTGCGGTCCGTTGATCGTGACGGCGCCGGCGGCGCCGGCGAGACCGATCGTGAGCATCGTCGCGAGCAGTGCGGATTTGAGATGCATGGTAAGTCTCCCGATGGATGAGTGGTCGACCGCCGCGGAGGGCGGCCGACGAGGGTAAGGGGTCAGTGTTCGCCCGCGGCGTTGAGGACGGCGACCATGTCTTCGAGATACATGCGGGCGCGGTCCAAAGGCGAGAGCGTAAGCGCGAGTTCGGCGTTGCAGGCCTCGATCGAAATGGGAAGACCGGGAAGGTGCTTCAGAAGCGTTTTCAGATCCGCCGCACCCGTGCCGGGCGAGAGGCGGAAGTTGCGGGCCTGATAGAGGATGCCGTCCATGTCTTTCGGACGTTCGGCCGTGATGTCGCACATCTGGCAGTAATGGAGCGACCCTGCGGGAAGCGAGTCAATGTCTTCGAAGCGGTTGTCCGCACGGAAGAAGTGGATCGGATCGACGAGTACGCCTGCGTTCGGACGGTTGACGCGCTTCATGGCGTCGCCCGCTTGCTTGACGGTGGCGATGTCGCACCAGGGCATGGGTTCGACGTTGAGGGTGAGACCGTAGGGATGGGCGATTTCGCAGAGTTCGGCGAAGTTGTCGCAGAAGCGGTTGTAGTCGGGATCGTTCCCGGCGACAAGCACCTGCGAGGCGCCGAGGCGGGCGCCGGTTTCAAAGAAGGGTTTCCAGTTGATCGCGCGCGTGTCGGGCTTGACGCGCAGAATTTCGATGTCGAGCACCTTGACGCCCGTGGCGCGCAGGTTTGCTTCGACTTCCCGGATCATCGGCGTGTCGCCGATCATGTCCCACTGCGTTTCCGTCGGCGTGGCGGGAACCAGGCGGATGCCGACGTGGCTGTAGCCCGCCTTGGCGGCACAGAGTACCTGGTTGGCGGGAGAGACGTCGAGCACCGTAAGCGCTGCCAGACTGATGGGGCGGGGGAGCTTGAGCGGCTCGAACTTGCGGTCTTCAAGCTTGACGGGCTGAACTTTGGCCTGGGCCGTGCGGGCGAGACCGGCACCGGCGGCGAAGAGAGCGGAGGCCGTCAGAAAACGGCGGCGAGCGATGGTCATGGATGGGGTCCTTTTTGTTGGGATGGGAACCGTTTCCCGGTACGCCCTTAATCCTAGAGACCCCTCCGTCTTTCCAATACCTCCCGCGGGAGGTGTCCGCGAGCGGTTTACCAAAAAGCGCCGTAAAGCCCCGTCGTTCAGGGCGGGGATATAAGGCGCCCCTTCGAATTCATTTCGACGGTGTGTTCTGTTGCCGGATGTATTGCTTGATCTTTTCCAAAGGAGCTCCCCCGCAACTGGCGGCAAAGTAGGACGGCGACCATAGTTGTCCCTTGTGGTACGCCTTCTCCAATTCGGGGAATCGCTTTCTGAGCATTCGGCTCGTGACGCCCTTGAGGCTGTTCACAAGCGACGAGACCGACACCTTCGGCGGATAGCTCACCAGAAGATGAACGTGATCGCGTTCGCCGTCCAATTCCCGAAGCTCCGCGCCGAAGTCCCGGCAGACTTTTCCCGCCGTCTTCCTCATCAGTTCCAGATGCGGCGCCGTAAAGATCGACTTTCGGTACTTCGTCACAAAGACCAAATGCACATTAAGTTCGAAAATGCAATGTCTTCCAGTGCGAATGCTTTCCATAATTTTGTAAGACCAAGTGGTATAACAACCACATGATCCTACGAAAAGCCTTTCAATTCAAGCTCAAGCCCGACGGCGCGGCACACCGCAAACTTTCCCGGTTCTGCGGCTGTGCCCGTTTCGTGTACAACAAGGGGTTGGCTTGGAACAACGAACGGCGTTCGTCGGATCCGAACTTCAAAATCTCATACGAGAAACTTTGCGAACTTCTTCCGGAATGGAAGGCTGCCGAGGAAACGAAGTGGCTCGCCGAGTGCCACAGTCAGGTCCTTCAACAAAGCCTCAAGGACCTGATGCGCGCTTTCTCGAACTTCTTCGCGGGGCGTGCCGACTTTCCGAAGTTTCACAAGAAGTTTCACAACGAAGATTCCATCCGCTATCCGCAGGGTTTCAAAGTGGACGAGGCCCGCAGACAGATCTTCCTGCCGTGCGTCGGCTGGGTGAAGTACCGCCGCAGCCGTTTCATCGAAGGAAAGCCCAAGAACGTCACCGTCAGCCGCAAGGTTGACGGATGGTACGTCTCCGTTCAGACGGAGCGCGAAGTGCCGGATCCGGTCCACCCGAAGGCGGGCGACGAAGCCGGCATCGACATGGGCGTCGTGCGTCTCTACACCTGCTCGGACGGCACGTTCGAACAGGGAGTCCGTTGTCTTCGCGACAAGTCGGAGAAGCTTGCCAAGGAACAGCGTCGCCTCAAGCGGATGGTCAGGTTTTCCAAGAATTGGATCAAGCAGCAACAGCGGATTGCCCGTCTCCACAAGAGCGTTGCCGACAGTCGTCGAGATCTGCTTCAGAAAGCCGCGAACAGGCTCTGCCAAAACCACGCAGTGCTCTATCGCGAAGATCTGAAGATCAGGAACATGACCGCTTCGGCTAAAGGTACCATTGAGGAGCCCGGCAAAAACGTGAAACAGAAGAGCGGGCTCAACCGTGCGATTCTGGATCAGGGTTGGGGAATGTTCTTTTCCCTCCTGGACGCCAAAATGACCGAACTCGGCGGCCTGGTGTTCGCGGTTCCTCCGCAGAACACGAGTCGAACCTGTCCCGTCTGCGGGTGCGTGTCAAAGGACAACCGCAAGACGCAGGTGAAGTTTCGATGTACGTCCTGCGGGTACGAGGGCAATGCCGACGCCGTTGCTGCGGTGAACATTCTCGGGCGCGGGCAGCGCCTCAGAGCCTGTGGGGAGCTCGTTCCCGTGAACGTAGCTCAAGTGAGTCGACCTTCCCACAAGAGAAGCGTCGTCCAGCAGCAGGAACCCGTCGAAGTGACCGTTGACGGCCCCGCCGTCAACGGCTCAGTAGGGAATCACCGTCCTTCAGGGCGGTGAGGATGTCAAAAGGCCCGGTCGGCCGCTTCCTCGCCCGCGATGCGCCCGAAGACGAAGCAGTCGATGAGACTGTTGCCGCCGAGACGGTCCCGACCGTGAATGCCGCCCGTTGTTTCGCCCGCGGCAAAGAGGCCGGGTATCGGAGTTCCGGAGCGGTCGAGAACGCGCGCGTGCGCGTCGATGGCGAGACCTCCGCAGGTGAAGTGAACGGCGAAGTGCTCTTCGCCGAAGTAGTAGGGAGGCGTGTCGATGCGCTGCGTGAAGACGGTGCGCCCGAATAGGTCGTCCCGGTTTCTGTCGACTGATTCGTTGTAGCGGCGAAGGGTCTCGCGAAGCTTTTCTCCGGGAATTTCCATGGCCTGCGCAATTTCTTCGAGAGTTGCCGCCTCCCGCACGGCGCCCTTGGCAAGTTTGGGGCCGAAGGTCGCGTTTTTCTTCGACTTCGAGTCGGTGATGACCCAGAACCGCGAGTCGGGCTGCTTGAGGATCGCTTCGTAGAGCGCGCCGAAGCGCTCTTCTTCGTTGACGAAGCGTTCACCTCGGGCGTTGACCCACACTTCCGCCCCCGCGTAGTCGGTGACGCGTCCGCCGATGAAGGGAATGAGCTGAATGTGTCCCATCCCGACCGTCTTCGCCCCGATTTTTTCCGCCATGCCGATGCCGTCGCCCGTTGCGCCGTCGAGCGTCTGTCCTTCCGGGTTGGCGGTCGTTCTGAGGCCCTCGTGAAGGCGGGGGTCGAAGCGGCGCCGCATCACCGGGTTCGCCGTGAAGCCTCCGGTCGCGAGAACGACCGAGGCGGCTTGAAATCGAAGAGGTTCGCCCCGGGGGCCGCGGGCGAGAACGCCCGTGACGCATCCGTCTTCGGTGAGGAGCGCTTCGGCTCGGGTGCGGTAGTGAATCTCGATGCCGAGACGCTTCGCCGCGGAGAGGAGTGTCTGCACGTAATCGAAGCCCGCCCGAACGGAACCCGTCGAGATGTTGCGCACAGCCGTAGACGAAACCGCCCGGAAGGGTTCAAGATTCCAGCGCACGCCGAGCTGTACGAGCCAGACGACGGCGTCGTAACTTTTTTGTGCGAGAAGCCGTACGAGTTCTGGGTCGGATTCGGGACCGCCTGCTTCGAGCGTGTCCCGCACGAAGCGTTCGATGTTCTCGTCGCGACGTCCTGTTTCCGGATCGGGAAAGGCGACCGAAACGGATCCCGTCGAGAGAATGGAGTGACCGCCCAACAGCGGAGCCTTTTCAAGGAGCACGACTCGCCGCGCACCATACTGAAGGGCGGAAACCGCGGCGGAAAGTCCCGCCGCCCCCGAGCCCACGATCACGACGTCGGCGGAGAGTTCCCGAGCGTCCCCCGGGCTCTCTTGGGCGTGCAGAGCGATAGGCGCCGCGACACCGAGGAAGAGAGCGGAATTAAGGAAGCGTCGTCTTTGCATCGGCGTACCCCGATTCGAATGCGAGGCGCGTGAGTTCGGCGGGCGAATGGACGCCGAGCTTCGCGAAGGCGTTTGCCCGGTGCATCTTGATCGTGCTCACTTCGAGTCCCAAGTCCCGGGCGATCACTTTGTTGGCTTTTCCCTCGAGAACGGCGTGCACCACGTCTTTTTCGCGGGGCGTGAGCGTCTCGAAGCGGTTGCGGCGCTCCGACTCTTCTCGCTCGCGCACGTGTTCGTCGACGGATGCGGCCACGGCGCGGGAGACCTTCTGCACGAATACCATCGGATCGACGGGTTTTTCGAGAAAATCGACGGCGCCGCGGTGCAGCGCATGTACGGCCGTTGCGATGGTGCCGTGGGCGGACAAAAAGAGGATCGGCAGTTTGGAGCCGCGGCGCACGAGTTCTTCCTGCACGTCGAGTCCCGTGAGCCCGGGCATGCGCACGTCGAGTACGATGCAGCCCGGGCCCTCGAGCGCGTCGTGCTCGAGAAAGTCTCGGCCCTCGGTGTAGCGCACCACGTCCCAGCCCATCGTTTCAAGGAGCATGGCAAAGGATTCGCCGAGCGCGGGATCGTCGTCAACAATGCGGATGAGAGGTCGGGTCATGGTCGTTTGTTTCAAGCGGGTTTGTCGGTGGGGTCGTTCGGGTTGAGCGTGTCAAAGCGCACCGTGACGGCGAGGCCCCTTTCGGGGAGACGTTCGATCGAGAGCGTCGCGCCGTGTTCGTCGACGATGTTGCGCACGATCGCGAGTCCGAGTCCGAGTCCTCCCTCCTTGACGCTCTCGCTCACCTTGAGAAGTTTGGCAAAGATTCCGTCGGAAAGGGGAGGGCCGTCGTCCGTCACGCTGAGGACGGCGCCGAACTCGCCGCTGCGCGCAAGCTTCACCGTCACGGTGCCGCCCTCTGCCGCGTCGAGCGCCTGCACGGCGTTCTTGACGAGATTGAGCACGAGGAGTTCGAGTTCGAGCGGGTCTCCCGCGACGAAGACGTTCGGTACGAGTTCTCGGCGTACGGTCGTTTGCGAACCGGGTTTGAGGTGAGAAAGCGCCTCGTCGATCGTTAGGGCGAGGTCGACGGGTTCGGGCGTGCGGCGTTTCCGCTTCGCATAGCCGCGGACGCGGTCGACGATTTCGGCCATGCGGCGCGCTTCATTCTGAGCCCCTTCCATGGCGCGTTGGGCGACGGAATCATCCTTGATCGATTCGCCGCATCGCATGCGAAGGACCGCCAGGAAGTTGAGGACGGCGCCCATGGGCTGCTTGAGTTCGTGCGCGATCATGGCGCAGAGCTGACTGATCGCCCCCATGCGCTCGAGCGAGGCGAGCCGCTCGCGCGCGGCCTCTTCCTTGCGGGCGAGGAGTCCCTTTTCGCGAAGCGCCATTGTCAGTGCGGCCGTGCGTTGTTCGACAAGCCGCTTGAGACGGTATTCGTTGGCGATGAGAAGAAGAACGAGCAAAAGGGCGAGGACCGCGTAGCGTCCATAGCGCCTCCAGAGTCCTGAAAGCGACGTGTCGTCCAAAACGGCCCAGGGACCGAGATGAAGTTCCTGATAGAGGTTGGAAACGCTGCGCAGATCGCTCGTCGCCACCCATTCGTAGCGGTCGGAGCGTCCGCTTTCGAGCAGGGCCGTGAGGAAATCCCGGGTGAGTTCGTTGGGTGTCCACTGAAAAATCCCCGCCGTGATGTCGGGATAGAGGGCGCTCGAGCGAGAGCAGGCGAGCTCGCCGTCGGGCGGAAGGCCGATCACGCGCAGGAGTCCGGGCTCGACGAGTCCTTCTTCCTGGGTGCGCTCCAGCAAGCAGGCGGGAAGTATCGACACGTCGGCGTCGCCTGCGAGCACGGCCGAGAGGACGTCGGGGACGGAAAAGGTGAGAAAGTTCACGCTTGAGAAGAACTTTTCGTCGGAAAAGCCCTTTTCGCGCAGCATGAGTCGCACGGCCGGGTAGCCGTCTACGGAGTGGGGGAGGGTTGCGGCCGCCTTCTTGCCGCGCAGGTCTTGGAGGGTCCGCAGGTCCGTGCGGTCGCTTCGCACGACGAGCGCCGCACCGATCGACGCGATGGCCGAGGCCGCTCGGTCGGTCTTGCGAGTCGCGACGGGATGCGCTCCGACCTCGTTGAGGACGTTCAGAAAACACCAGGCCGAGCATATGAGAAGATCGGGACGCTCGCGTTCAATCTCGTGCAGAAGATCGTGCTCCGCAATCTGCACGACGTGCACGACGTCGTCGGGGCGCAGCTTCTCCATCGCCGACACCACGGGGGTGACGGTGGTTGCGGCAAAACCCGGCTCCGTCGTCGTGACGACGCCGAGCCGAATGACGGCGGCCGAGCCCGGCGCGGCCGAGACGAGTGCGCCGAGACAGAGGGCGAGTGCGGTGGAACGGAGCGGAAACATGATTCGGAAAACCTGGCGTTCGAATCATTCTATCCGCAGAAGGGAGGCGGGAGGACGGCGGGAAAACACGGGCAAAAAAAATGACGCCCTTGCGGAGCGTCAATTTTTTTTCGCCTTGCGGCACTCTACGAAAGTTTGGTGCCCGGAAGAGGACTCGAACCTCCACGCCCGTGAAGGCGCCAGCACCTGAAGCTGGTGCGTCTACCAATTTCGCCATCCGGGCTTCCGTAGAGGAGATGAATTTTGCCTGAAGTCGGAGTATTTGTCAAGGGGGAGCCTGAAAAAAGTCCGAAAAATGTTGTTCGGCCCACAGCGGGAGGGCGTCGGACGGACGCGGAAACGGTCGGAAAAAAGTTTCCGCGGCACACAGAGACAGCGCGTCGTCTTTTTGTTCTTATGCGACGCAACGCGTCGCGCGGATCCGTTATGCTTTCCACCGACAACGTAGCATTGTCGCGGCACGGGTTTTCAAACGACTCGTCCTTCTTCCAACCTACACTTTTGACAATCATGGCCAAGAAAAAAAACATCGCCGTCGAACCGGCAACGCTTTCGCCGGAACAGATGAACGCGGCACGGGCCCTCTTTGCGGAGGACTCGTGCGTCTATACCCTGCGTCAACTCAAGAAACATCTGACGCAGAAACTCGCGTGGTCGCGCGGAGCGGCCAATGCGGGAGCGTTGGCGCTGATGGAAGAAGGGCCAGTCGTTTCCGTGCGGCACGAAACGTACTATCGGGGACAAAAGGCCGAGCCCGTGCTCGTCGAATACCGCGACGAAGCGCTCACGGACGCGGACGGCAAAAGTGAGCCCGCCTGCCTTCAGAAGGCTCTCCCGGGCGACCTCTACGAGGCCTTCCGGGGGCCCGACCGCTTCGTCGTGAACCGCTTCGTGCGGCACACGAAGCTGCGTTGGCTCGTACGACTCCAAGAACACGCCGAGGGCTTCTACACCATGGTGACGGAAAACGCTTACGAGCCCATCTTCTTTCGCGTGCCCGACGTCCAGAAGCCGAGACCGCAGTCGAACACCGTCTACGAAATTGAAGTGGACGAGGCGGCGGAAAAGGCGGGCGATCCTCTGGCCGACTACGAGGATTACGTCATGGAGAACTGGGAGAGGTACGGCTACCGCAACTTCACCTGGCCCGCCCGGATCGTGCGCCGCGTGGCGCGCGCCGACGACCCCTTGGGAGCGCTCAGGATCGCCGAAGAACGCCACGGCATCCGCACGGTCTTTCCCGACGAGGTGAAGGACGAGGCGAAGGACGTTCCGCAGGAGGTCACGGCTTCACAGCGGCGCGGGCGCGTCGATCTGCGCGACGTTCCCTTCGTTACGATCGACGGTGAGGACGCGCGCGACTTCGACGACGCGGTTTACTGCGAAAAGTCGGGGGACGGGTGGCGCCTTCTCGTCGCGATCGCCGACGTGAGTCAGTACGTGAAGCCCGATCATCCGCTCGACCGGGAAGCGCAGGCGCGCGGGACCTCCGTCTACTTTCCGACGGCCGTGATCCCGATGCTCCCCGAGGCGCTCAGCAACGGGATTTGCTCGCTTAACCCCAATGTCGACCGCCTCACGATGGTGTGTGACGCCCTGATCGACGCCGAAGGAAAAACGACCGCCTATCAGTTCTATCCGGCCGTGATCCGCTCGCACGCGCGCCTCACCTACACGCAGGTATGGTCGGCCCTCTCCGGGGAGGACGCGGGGTTCGAGGCCCTCGGCGAACGGCTCTTTGAAGTCGAGCGCCTCTACGAACTCTACAAGGTGCTTCACGCGGCCCGCGAAAAGCGTTTTGCACTCGACTTCGAGTCGAGCGAAATCAAGGCGCGCATCGACGAGGAAAAGGGCACGATCGACCGATTCGAGCCCTACCGCATCACGGATGCGAACCGCCTCATTGAAGAGTGCATGCTCGTCGCCAACGTCGCCGCAGCGGACTTTGTCCTGCGAAACGAACGGCTTACGCTCTTTCGCGTGCACGACAAGCCCGAAGAGGAGCGCCTGCAGGATCTTCGCCGGATTCTTCGCGCCTACAAGCTCAAGCTCCGGGAGAATTCTCCCGCGGGCTTTGCCGCTCTTCTCGAATCGGTGAAGAAGTCTCCCTCGACCTCGCCCCTGCAGATCGCGGTGCTGCGCACGATGTCGCGCGCCCTCTACAGTCCCGACAACATCGGTCACTACGGTCTGCAGTACGGGCATTATGCGCACTTCACGAGCCCGATCCGCCGTTACCCGGACCTTCTTTTGCACCGCACGATCAAGGCGATCCTTGCCAAGCGCACCTATCATCCGAAGCTCTATTCGGAATCGGGGATCGAGGGTTTTCACGCGCTGAAGCTCGGTTTTCGCCCGGCCTTCGAGAAGCCCGTCAAGGAGCTCTCCAAGACGGCGCGCGACCATGAGGTCTGGCGCCGACTGGGGCTTCTCTGTTCGATCGCCGAACGGCGCGCCGACGACGCTTCGCGCGACGTCATGAACTGGCTCGCCTGCGAGTGGCTCTCCAAGCGCCCGAACGAGCGCTATGCCTCGACCGTCGTGAACGTCCTTGATTCGGGCGTGATCGTGCGGCTCGACGATTCCGGACTCGAGGGCTACGTCCACGTCTCCAACCTCGGTGGCGACTACTTTACCGCGATGGACGGTCAGCTCGTGGGCGACGAGGGCGAGGTCATCCGCATCGGCAAGCAGATGCAGGTGGTGCTCGACGAAGTCGACTTCGAAAAGAGACGCTTTTCTTTCCGCAGGGCTTTCGAGAGCGGAAAGCGTCAGAAGAAGGGGCGCCGCCGCTACGACTGGTACGACGACGTTCCCTTCTGAGCCGTTCGAAAAACCGTGCCGCCCCGCACGGAATCCCGTCGTCTTTGGCTACAATGACGGCACTCTTTAACGTGAAGGAGGTCCCTTTTGCAAGGAAGGGGCCTCCCGCTTTTTTATCCCAACGGAAACTCTCGTGAAGAACTCTGTCTTAGCGGGCTTTCACGCCGTAGGCGCCCGTCTGCGCACGGCGCCCGAAACGATCTCGGTCGTCTATGCCGATCCGTCGCGCCGCGACAAGCGCATGCGCGACATGCGCGAAAAACTGCTCGCCGCGGGCGTGCGCGTCATGAATGCCGACGCCAAGCGCTTGGACGGCATGGCCTCGGGCGTTCCTCATCAGGGGATCGTGGCCTTGGCCGAGGAAACGCACGTCGAACTCGACTTCGCCGACCTGCTCGACCAGATCTCCGACAAAACCCTGCTTCTCATCCTTGACGGCGTCACCGACCCGCGCAACTTCGGCGCCTGTCTGCGCACGGCCGACGCCGCGGGCGTGCAGGCCGTGGTGGTGCCGCGCGACCGCTCGGCCGGGATGACCCCCGCCGCCATGAAGGCCGCCGCGGGCGCCGCCGAAACGGTTCCGGTCGTGACGGTGACGAACCTCGCCGCCTCGATCGTGGAACTGCGCGACGCGGGCGTGACGGTCGTCGGCACGGCGGGCGAAGCCGTGAAGTCGATCTACGACTTCGAGCAGAACCGCGCCTTCGCCTGGGTGCTCGGCGCCGAAGGGGACGGTCTTCGTCAGCTTACGCGCAAGCGCTGCGACGATCTCGCCGCCATCCCGATGACGGGCGCCGTCGAAAGCCTCAACGTGTCGGTCGCCGCGGGCATCTGCCTCTTCGAGAGCGTGCGTCAGCGACTCGCCGCGAAGTAACAAAAAACTCGTGAAAATTTCACACAACCCCGAGGATTTCTAATACAATCCTCTGCTTTCTGTCCTTGCTACACCAGAAGAGACGCTCTGGGTAGCTTTTTCCGCAAGGAGGCTAAATGCGTCACTACGAACTTTGCATCATTGTGCATCCGGATCAGAGCGAACAGGTTCCCGCGATGATCGAGCGCTACAAGACGCTCATCGCCGAACAGGGCGGTAAGATCCACCGCATCGAAGACTGGGGCCGTCGCCAGCTCGCCTACCCGATCGAAAAGCTCGTGAAGGCTCACTACGTCCTTCTCAATATCGAATGCGGCCACGAAACGCTCGCCGAAATTGAGAACGGGTTCCGTTTCAACGACGCCGTCCTGCGTCACCTCACGATCAAGACCAAGAAGGCCGAAACGGCTCCTTCTCCCATGATGAAGGCCGTTGAAAAGGAAGAAGCCAAGAAGGTCGCCGCGGAAGCCGCTGCTGCCGCCGCTGCCGAAACGGCTGCCGCCTAAGGGTCGAGTCCTCTTCGGACGATCACACAGAACATTCAGCGTTCGGACGACGTGAACATCGTAACCATGAGCGGCAAGCTCGTCGGACGTGAGGCGGTCCGCTTCACGCCGGCAGGCATCGAGGTGTTCGAAGGTACCTTCCACCATCGGGTGGAATTGACGGAGGCGGGTCATCCGCGGACGGTGGAATTCGATTTTCCAGCCGTCAGCTACGGGAATCTCGCCCGGGAACTCAACGCGCTCCCTCTCGGAGGCGACTATGTTCTCAAAGGGTTCTTCGCCCCCCGCTCGAGCCGTTCGCATCGTCTGATCGTACACATAACGGAATACAATTCAAGGAGCTAATCATGGCTTTTGGTGCTAAGGGTAAGGGTAAGCCTCGCCGTGCCAACCAGCAAAATTCGCTTTTCAAGCGCAAGAAGTTCTGCCGCTTCACGGCCGAACACGTTGAGCAGATCGACTACAAGGATATCGATACGCTTCGCGACTTCATCCAGGAAAACGGCAAGATCATGCCGGCCCGTCTGACGGGTACGAAGGCCCACTATCAGCGTCAGCTCGATACGGCCATCAAGCGTGCGCGTTTCCTCGCGCTCCTTCCGTACACGGACAATCAGTAATTTTCCGGGAGTGAATCCAAATGCAAGTCATTCTGCTCGAAAAGATCACCCATCTCGGTAACCTCGGCGACATCGTCAAGGTGAAGGACGGCTACGGCCGCAACTTCCTCATCCCGACCGGCCGTGCCAAGCGCGCCACGAAGGCCGCCATCGCCGAATTCGAAGCCCGCCGTGCCGAGCTCGAAAAGGCCCAGGCCGAACGCATCGCCGCCGCCCAGGCCGTCGCCGACAAGCTCAACGGCGCCGAAATCACGATCGCCAGCAAGTGCGGTGTTGACGGCCGTCTCTTCGGTTCCGTCACCAACGCCGACATCGCCGAAGCGGTCGACGCCCTCGGCTTCCAGATCAAGAAGTCCCAGGTCCGCACGCCGCTCGGCGCGATCAAGGCCATCGGCGACTACCAGATCACGATCGGTCTCGCCACGGACATCACCGCCGACATCACCGTCAAGGTTGTGGCCGAAGCCTAATCGGGTCTCTTCGAAGATCCCAGCAAAAAAGGGTCCGCTCCTTCGGGGGCTGGCCCTTTTTGCGTTTGGTTGCGCTTGACGTCCTCCGTCCGCGGAAGAGAAAGCGGCCCCCTCTGCTACAATCTTTTTCCCAATCCTTTCTTCGGTGATCCCTTCGATGCCTGAAGTCCCCACAAACCGCAATCTGCCCGACGATCCCGCGCACGGCCTGCGCACGCCGCCTCAGTCCATTCAGAGCGAACAGGCGGTGCTCGGCGGGCTTCTGATCGACAACACCGCGCTCGACAGCGTGGCCGACCTCATTACGTCCGAAGACTTCTGCCGGCGCGACCATCAGATCATCTACGAGCACATCGTCTCGCTCATTCAGCACGGCAAACCCGCCGACATCGTGACGGTGGGCGAAAGCATCAAGAATTCGGGCGCGCAGACGGCGCTCTCCGACGGTCAGTATCTGCAGTCGCTTTTCTCGAACACGCCTTCGGCCGCGAACATCCGCCGCTACGCGGAAATCGTTCGAGATCGCGCGATGCTGCGCCAGATGATTCAGGTGGGCGAGGGGATGGTGACGAACGCCCTCAATCCGCAGGGGCGCGATCCCGAGGAGCTCCTCGACGAAGCGGAACGCGAAGTGCTCGCGATCAACGAGCGAAACGCCCGCGGTCGCCAAGGCTTCCGGTCGCTTTCGACGCTCGTGCGCGAAGTCTCCGAGCGCATCATCGAGCTCTATCAGAACAAGGACAACTCCGAAGTCACCGGCGTTGCGACGGGCTTTCCGAATCTTGACCGCGTCACGGCGGGCTTTCAGCGCGGCGACCTCATCATTCTCGCGGCGCGTCCCTCCATGGGGAAGACCGCGCTCGCCCTCAACATCGCCGAAAACATCGGCGTGCGCCAGGAACTCCCCGTGGCGATCTTCTCCCTTGAAATGGGGGCGGACCAGCTCACGCAGCGTCTGATCGCCTCGGTCGGGCGCCTCGATTCGCAGCGCCTGCGCAAAGGGGCGCTCAACGACGAGGAATGGGACAAGTTCACGGCCGCCGTGAGCATTCTCGAAAAGAAGCCCATTCACATCGACGACACGGGGAACATGACCGTCACGTCGCTTTCGACTCGAGCTCGCCGTCTCATGAATCAGACGGGGCCGCTCGGACTCATCGTCGTCGACTACCTGCAGCTCATGGTGGGAAAGGGCGAAAACCGCACGACGATCCTCTCGGATATCTCTCGCGGTTTGAAGAGCCTCGCTAAGGAACTGCACTGCCCGATCGTCGCGCTCTCGCAGCTCTCGCGAAGCGTCGAATCGCGAACCGACCACCGTCCGATGATGTCGGACCTGCGTGAATCGGGCGCCATTGAACAGGACGCCGACGTGATCCTCTTCATTTATCGAGACGTGCGCTACAACCCCGAAGCCGACAAGAACGCGGCCGAAGTGATCGTCGCCAAACAGCGCAACGGCCCGGTCGGAACGCTTCGCATGACCTTCCTCGGCGAACTCACGCGCTTCGAGGCGACGGCCGACGAAGGCTACTGGGACGGCGCGGAATAAGGAGACGCATCATGGAATGGTTGACGAACATCGACTGGTTCGCCCTCTGGTGCTGGGCGGGGGCGCTCATCCTCATCGTTGCGGGCTTTGCCGGGACGATCATCCCCGCCATCCCCGGTCTTCCCCTCATCGCCGTGGGCGCCTGGCTCATCGGTTGGGCGGGCGACTTTCAGGTGGTGGGCTGGAAGACGATCGCCTTTCTCGGCGTTCTCGCCGTGATCGGCGTCGTGGTCGACACGGTCGCCCAGACGGCGGGCGCGCAGCGCGCCGGCGCCTCTAAGGAAGGGATTCTCGGCTCGCTCATCGGCACCGTGGTCGGCGTTTTCCTCGGCGGCATCGTCGGAATCCTCTTCATGCCCTTGGTCGGCGCCGCGATCGGCGAATTCTGGGCCAAGCGCGATCTGCTCCATGCGGGCCGCGTGGGGCTTGCCACTTGGATCGGCATGATCATCGGCACGGTCGTCAAGGTGGCGCTCGCCTTCACCATGACGGGTACGCTCTTTGCCGTGTACGTCCTTTGAGCGCAAACCGTCCCGCACAACAAAACGCCCTTCCGGTCCGTAACGGAACCGGAAGGGCGTTTTGCGTTCGGGAATGCGCCGGGATCAGAGCACTTCGGCCGCGAATTCCGCCAGGCGGCTTCGTTCCCCGCGCGACAGCGTGATCGTCGCCGCGTGCTTCCACCCGAGGAAGCGTTCGACCGCATAGGTAAGTCCGGAACTTCCTTCGGTGAGGTAGGGGGTGTCGATCTGCGCGAGGTTCCCGAGACACACGATCTTCGTGCCCGGACCCGCGCGAGTGATGAGCGTTCTCATTTCCTTGGGCGTGAGGTTCTGCGCTTCGTCGATCAGGACGAATTTGCGCTGGAAGGTGCGCCCTCGCATGAGGGACATGCTCTTGACCTGCAGGCGCTGCTCGAGGACGCCTCGCGTCGTCTTCGCCTCCCAGGCCTTCATTCCCTTCGTTCCTGCGAGAACGTCGAGGTTGTCGTAGATGGCGCCCATCCAGGGAACCATCTTTTCCTCTTCCGAACCCGGAAGATACCCGATGTCTTCGCCTACGCTCACGGTGGCGCGCGTCACGAGGATCTCGTCGAAGCGGTGTTCGTCGACCGTCATCGCAAAGGCCGCGGCGAGACTCATGAGGGTCTTGCCGGTCCCCGCCTGGCCGAGAATCGTCACGAAGTCGATGTCGGGCGAAAGAAGAAGATTGAGGGCGGCGTTTTGCTCGACGTTGCGGGCGTGGATGCCGAAGAGCTTGTCGCCGTGCGTCGTGTAGTCCTTCAAAAGCGTCATCGTGATCTTCGTGCCGTCGATCTCGGTGACGCGCGCAGCAAAGGGCGTTCCCACGTCGGAAGGAATCCAGAGGATTTCGTTCACGACGAAGTCGCCCGGCGTGGACGTGTGGAAGGAGTAAGTCGCGATGCCGTTCTTTTCGCCGGTCTCGAGCGTCGGGGCGACAAGCGTCCAGAAGTCGTCCGAGAGGGCCCGGATGCCCGGGAAGAGAAGGTCCGTGTCGTCGAGCACCTTGTCGGAGAAATAGTCTTCAGCGGGGAGTCCCAGGGCGTTTGCCTTGATGCGCATGTTCACGTCCTTCGTGACGAGGACGGCGACGTGCTCGGGAAAGTGCGACGCAAGGCCGCTCACGACGGCGAGGATGCGGTTGTCACCCTTGTTGGCGGGGAGTTCCGGAGGCAGGGGAGCCGCGACCGGCGCGGTCTCGAAGAAGAGCTTCCCGAGGGCCTCGGTGTTGCCGAGGGCCGAGAGTTCAAGCCCCTGCGAGAGCGGTGCGCCCGCGTGCGCTTCGAGGAGTGCGTCGAGCGTGCGGGAGAGGCTGCGGCCGTTGCGGGCGACTTCGGTCGTGCCGACTTTGTGGTTGTCAAGCTCTTCGAGCGTCGTCATCGGCAGAAAAACGTCGTGTTCGGCAAAGCGGAAGAGGCAGCGCGGATCGTGCAGGAGCACGTTGGTGTCGAGCACGAAGAGCTTCTTGCGGTCTTCGCGCACGACGGCTCGGCCGCGACGGTGGCTCGCGGGCTTCACGACGGTCTTTCCCTGCGTCGCCGCGGCAAAGAGCCGGTCGGCGGCGGGGAACGCTTTGGGAAGTTTCTTTGCGGAGGGCGGCGGTATGTAGACACTTTCCGCCGGAACCGAAGCGGGGGTCTTCTCGTTGGAAGAAGCCGCTTGTCGGACGGACGTTTTCTCGGGAGCGGTCTTTTCGGTCTGCGCCACGGGGGCGGAGGACGCAGCCTTCGGCGCCTGATTGCGCGGAGTCTCCTTCTGTTGCGCGGCGGCGACTGGCGTCTTCTTTTGCTTTTTCTTCGCGCTCTTTTCGGCCGGTTTCGCGGGTTGGACTGTTTCCGTCGGGGCGGGGGCGGGCGCCGTTTCGGCGGGGGCCGCAGCTGCGGATTCGACGGGACGGGGATTGCGCGAGCGGATGCGTTCGCGCAGTTCTTCGAGCGTTTCGTTTTGGGGCGCGTCTTTGCGGGCGGACGCCTTCGTGCGCGTCGTCGCTAGCTTGGTGCCGAGTTCGCTCGGTGCGGGAGGCAGGGGCATGATTCGTCTCTCCGGCCGATTTTTTCGGCCTTTTTCGATAAAGAAGCTTACGCTTCGGTGCAGGTCCATTCTAAGGGGGCGGGTCGAGCGCGTGGCGGAACTAGACCGAAAGAAGAAGAGTCGCCAAAAAGCGGCGCATCCGACGGCCGCGCCTTCTTTTTTCGGGTAGGATGAAACGAATAGCCGCCGAGCCCGAAAGGCTTGGCTCACGACAGTTTTCTAGACGAGGAGTGGCGCGATGCAATACGTATCCACGCGGGGCGACAAGAACGCCCGAGCGTTCACCGACATCAGCTTCACGGCCTTTGCACCCGACGGCGGGCTCTGGATGCCCGACGAAGTGCCGCAAGTGACGCCGGAAAAGCTCCATACCTGGCTCGGGACCGATTATGCGGGCCTCGCCTTCGAGATCTTCCATCTTTTCGCGCCCGAAATCCCGCGCCGCGACCTTTGGACGCTCTGCCGGGACGCCTATCAGCCCAAGGAATTCTCATTCCGTCGCAATCCCTTCGACGCGGAGGCGGTGACGCCCGTGACGTGGTTGCGCGACGGCGTGGCGCTCCTTGAACTCTCGAACGGACCGACGCTCGCCTTTGACGACTTGTCGCTGCGCTTTGCGTCGCTCTATCTGCAGCGCGTCCTGCCCGAAGACAAGCGTCCTAGGATTCTGCTCGGCGCCACCTCGGGCGACATGGGGGCGTCGGCAGCGCATCACTTCGCGAACATTCCCGGGGTCGACCTCGTCCTCGTGAGTCCGAAGGACCGCATGTCGCAGTGCCAGGCCCGGATTCTCTACAACGAAACCGCTCCGAACATTCACCACCTCGTGGGCGAAGGGACCTTCGACGATTGCCAGGATCTCGTCAACCGCGTGCTCGCGGACGAAGAATTCTGCCGCGAAAACCGGATCGGCGCGATCAACAGCACGCTCTGGATGCGCATCGTCTCGCACCTTGTCTATTACTTCTGGTCCTATCTGCAGGCGGTCGACCGCGTGGGCGAGGAAGTGGTCTATGCCGTACCCGCCGGGAACTTCGGAAACGCCTACGCCGGGTGGCTCGCCAAGCGCATGGGACTTCCGATCATGCGCCTCATCGTGGCGACGAACGAAAACGACACCTTCGACCGCTTTGTGCGCACGGGCGTCTACCGTCCGCGTCCCTCCAGCGAAACGATTCAGACGACGTCGCCCTCGATGGACATCTCGCGCGCCGCAAACGTGGAGCGCTTCCTCTACAGCTTCTTGAAAGGCGACAGCCGCCGCGTGCGCGAACTGATGGTGCTCCTTGAGGACACGGGCGAATTTTCGCTCTCCGCCGAAGAGTTCGCCAGGCTTCGCCGATGCGGTCTCTCGTCGGGGTCGTCCGATCATCCGAACCGCCTTGAAATCATCGAGGAGATGTTCGTGAACCACCACGTCTTCGTCGATCCGCACACGGCCGACGCCCTCTATTCGGGGATCATTCTTCACCCCGTCGGCGTGAAGACCCTGTGTCTTGAAACGGTGCAGCCCGTGAAATTCCCGCGCATGGTGCGCGCCGCCACGGGACACAACCCCGAGTGGCCGTTCGGCTATAAGGAGCCGCCCGAAGTCGTGACGCCGCCCGCTTCGCACGCCCTTTCAGAAGAATGGTTGCGCGGGGCCGTCTCGGAGATCGGGCTGTGACGCAACCCGTTGTGATCGGGTTCGTGGGCCGCTCGGGATCGGGAAAAACCACGCTTCTTGAGCGGCTGGTCGCGATCTTTCGGGCGCGCGGCCTTCGGGTCGCGGTGCTCAAGGACGCGCACCACGGCTTTTCGATGGACAAACCCGGCAAGGACAGTTGGCGCTACCGCGAGGCGGGCGCCGAAACGGTCGTCGTGCGAAGCGACGCCCGCTGGGTCGTACTGCACGAGACGCCCGCGGGACGAGCGGGCGTCGAAGAGCTTCTTGCGCACGTGGGCGCGGTCGATCTCGTGCTTGTCGAAGGCTTCAAAAACGAGGGCGACTATCCGAAGTACGAGGTCTATCGTCCCGACGCGACGCCCGAGGGGCCGCTTTTTCCCGACGCGCTTCTTGCGGGCGTCATCTCGAACGTCTCGGCCGTGACGCTCGGCACAAGCCTTCCCGTCCTGCCGATCGACGAGCCCGAACGCGTGGCGGCCCGTTTGTTCGAGTGGCATCTTCGCCGCTAAAATAAGCGGCGAGTTTCATTTTGGTAAAGGTCTTCGCCCGAGGGCGAAGGGAAGACGATGATTTCATACACCGAAGCGCTTTCGAGACTGATGGCGGGCGCGAGCCCCATTACCGAGACGGAAACCGTTCCGCTTCTCTACAGCACGGGCCGCATTCTGGCCGAAGACGTGGGCAGCCCCGTGGCGGTTCCGGGTTGGGACAATTCGCAGATGGACGGCTATGCCGTGCGTTTTGCCGAAGCGAAGGAGGGCGTCGTTCTTCCTGTTTCGCAGCGCATTCCGGCGGGGTCCGTGGGCGAAGCTCTGAAGGCGGGCACGGTCGCGCGCATCTTCACGGGCGCGCCCGTTCCCGAAGGAGCCGACGCCGTCGTTCCTCAGGAGGAAACCGAAGTGACGCCCGAGGGCGTGCGGTTTCTCGCTTCGGCCCGCGAGGGAGCATGGATACGCCGCCGCGGCAGCGACGTCGAGCAGGGGTCGGTCATCGCCTCGCGCGGCACTCGGCTCACGCCCGCCGTAATCGGCGTGATCGCGAGCGTAGGCCGCGCCTACGTGACGGTATACCGCCGTCTGCGCGTGGGCGTCTTCTTCTCGGGCGACGAACTCGTTCAGCCCGGAGAACCCCTCCCGCCGGGCGGCATCTACAATTCGAACCGCTTCATGATGCGGAGCCTCCTTCTTACGCTCGGCTGCGAAGCCTACGACCTCGGAAGCGTTCCCGATTCGCTCGAGGCGACGAAGGCGGCGCTCCTTCGCGCTGCGGAGACGACCGACGTGATTTTGTCGACGGGCGGCATGTCCGTGGGCGAAGAGGACCACATCAAACCCGCCGTGGAGTCGCTCGGCAAACTCGACGTTTGGCGCGTACGCGTGAAGCCGGGCAAGCCCCTCGCCTTCGGGCAGGTGCAGGACGTTCCCTTCATCGGCATTCCCGGCAACCCCGTGGCCGCCTTCGTGATCTTTCTTATGATGGCGCGCCCCTTCCTGTTGCGCCGCATGGGATCGAACGACATCGAAGTGCAGCCGCAGCTCGTACGCGCCGACTTCGACTGGTTGAAGCCGGGCGACCGCGAGGAATTCCTGCGCGTTCGCCGCAATGCCGAAGGGGGGCTCGACCGTTATCCCAACCAGAATTCTCAGGTTCTTTCTTCCTGCGCCTGGGGCGACGGCCTCGTCGACGTGCCCGCGGGCGAGCCCGTGAAGAAAGGCGACTTCGTACGCTACTTCCCCTTCTGCCGGTTCTTTGCCTGAGAAACGAGAGAGAACAAAGAAAATGAAAATCGAAATTCTGTATTTCGCCTATCTGCGCGAGCAGCTCGGCTTTGACAGCGAAGAGGCGCAACTTCCTACCGACGTGCAGACCGTGGGTGCGCTTCGCGACTGGCTGATCGGAAAGGGCGAGCCCTATGCCTCGGCCTTTGCGAACCTCAAGCGCATCCGCGCGGCTCTGAACGAAGAGCTCGCGTCGGACGATGCGGCGATCAAGGAGGGCGACGTCGTTGCCTTCTTCCCGCCGGTGACGGGAGGCTGAGCGTGGCGGCAACGAAGATTCGGGTTACGACCGAGCCCTTTGACATCGGCGAGGAAACCGCTCGCATCCGCGAAGGTTCGCCCGACATGGGGGCGATCGTCACGTTCACGGGGGTCGTGCGAAACGTCAACGACGGCTCGAACGTTACGGCCATGACGCTCGAACACTATCCGGGCATGACGCAAAAGAGCCTCGCGAAGATCGTCGAGACGGCCCGCGGCCGCTGGCCTCTCGGCGACGTTACGGTGATTCACCGCGTCGGGCGCATGGTCGTGGGTGAGGAGATCGTCTTGGTCGCGGTCGCGTCGCGCCACCGTCACGCGGCTTTTGAGGCCGCGTCCTTCATCATGGACTGGTTGAAGACTGAAGCGCCCTTCTGGAAGAAGGAGGAAACGCCCGAGGGAGCCCGCTGGGTCGATGCGAGAGAGAGCGACGACCTCGCCAAGGCCCGTTGGGGCTGACAATTCAAGAGCCAAAAAACACGAAAGCGCCCGATTTTCCGAACAGCGGTGAATCGGGCGCTTTTTGTCGGCTTGGCTCGGAAATCGCCTTCAGGCGCGCCGACGGCCCGAACGCTGCGCAAGAAGGAGACCGAGAAGGACGAGAACCGAACCCGCAACGAAGGGAATCCCCACGGATTCGTCGAGAAGGAGGACGCTGAGCACCACCCCGAAGATCGGCGTCATGAAGAGAAAGACGCCGAGGCGTGAGGCCAGGTAGCGGCGCAGAAGCCAGTTCCAGACGAGGTAGCTCGCAAAACTCACGATGAAGGTTTGAAAGAGAAGGCTCGTCCAGCCGAGCGTCGTGTGCTCAAAGTGACTCTGACCCGTGAGTAGGGCGATCGTCGTGAGAATCACCGCGCCCGTGGCGAGCTGCCAGAAGAGCATCTGCGAGGCGGGAGCACCGTTCATGGTGGTGGTCCGCAGAAAGATCGTCGCAAAGCCCCAGGAAATGCCCGCGCCCAGGCCCAGGGCGTCACCGAGAATCCACAGGTTTTCTTCGGGCGTCGCCTCCGTGAGGGCGGGCAGCAAAAAAGCGACGAGAATTCCGCAGAAGGCGAGGAGAAGTCCCGACCACTGAATGAGGTTGAGGCGCTCTTCGGGAAGCTTTACGGCGAGGCCCACGGCGGAAAAAAGCGGCGCCGTGTAAAGAAGCACCGACATGTGGGCGGCCGACGTGAAGCGCAGCCCTTCGGAGACGAAGAAGAATTCTCCCGTAAAGCAGAGCCCCACGAGCAGCGCGTCGCGAAGCTTCACTTCGGGGTTCCAGACCTCCTTGAGCCAATAGCGGTTGAAGAGCCACAAAAGGAGGCCCGAGACGGCGGAGCGCAGGCCCACCTGCAGCATGGGACTCACGGCGTCGCCCGCCGCCTTGATGGCGACCTGCTGCAGGCCCCACACAAAGCAAAGTCCCACGCACACGGCGAAGGCGAAGAAGTCGACGGGACGGCGTACGGGTTGGTCGGTCATGGAAGGGGAAAAAGAAGGGAAAGATCCCGAATGATAGCCCTTTGCAGGAGAATTCGGCGGGAAAAGCGCTCAAGCGGCGCCTTCAGCAAGCTTTTTGTCCTCGTTCTACAATGACGAAATCCGCGTCCCGCATGCTCGGGACGCCCACGAAACAGCCAACGAAACGGGACGACCGATGCTTCATTTCGAATGCGACTATTTGGAAGGCGCGCATCCGCGCATTTTGGAAAAACTCTCTGCCACGAACCTTGATCAGACGCCGGGCTACGGGGCGGACAAGCACTGCGAACGGGCGGCCGAACTCATCCGCAAGGCCTGCGGTGCGCCCGAAGCGCAGGTGTGGTTTCTCGTGGGCGGTACACAGACGAACGCGACCGTGATCCGCTCGGTTCTTCGCAACTACGAGGGCGTTCTCTCGGCCGACACGGGCCACATCACGGGGCATGAAGCGGGTGCGATCGAAGCCTCGGGCCACAAGATTCTGGCTCTTCCCCAAAAGGAAGGCAAAATTTCCGCGGAAACGGTCGAGAGGGCCATGGAAAAGTTCCAAAACGATCCTTCGCGCCACTTTGCGGTTCATCCCGGACTCGTCTACATTTCGCACCCGACGGAGTATGGAACGCTCTATACGCTCGACGAACTCCAGGCCCTTCGGGCCGTCTGCGACCGCCATCATCTGCCGCTCTACATCGACGGGGCGCGCCTCGGATACGGTCTTGCGGCCGAAGGAAACGACGTGACGCTCGAAGACATCGCACGCCTCGCCGACGTCTTCTACATCGGCGGCACGAAGGTGGGAGCGCTCTTTGGGGAAGCTCTCGTCATCACGCGCCCCGAACTCATGCCGCATTTCTACACGACGATGAAGCAGTCGGGCGCGGTCCTCGCAAAGGGACGCCTGCTCGGGATTCAGTTCGAGGCGCTCTTTGAGGACGGCCTTTACGTGGAGATGGGGTGTCACGCCGTGGCGCTCGCCAAGCGCCTGACCGACGCGCTCCTTGCGAAGGGCTATGAACTTCCCTTTGTCACGGGCACGAATCAAGTCTTCGCCGTCGTCACGGACGAACAGCTCGCGCGCCTGCGCGAGGTGACGACCTTCGCCTATTGGGAGGCCCTTCCCGAACACCGTCACGTCGTGCGGTTCGTCACGAGCTGGGCTACGAAGCCCGAAGACGTCGACGCGCTCATTGCGGCGCTCTGACCGTCGTGACGGGCATCTCTTGGGAGGGCGCGGCCGCCGTCGCGGCGGGTGCGGCCCTCGGCGCGCTTTGCCGGTGGCTCCTCACGGTCGGTCTCGGAAGCGTCGGCGGACTCGCGGCGGGAACGCTCGCCGCGAACCTTGTCGGGTGCTTCGCGGCCGGCATTCTCGCGGGGTGCTTCGCGGTTTTTCCCGTGAATGACGCCCTGCGGCTTCTTCTCGTCACAGGCTTTTTGGGCGGCCTCACCACGTTCTCCACCTTTTCGACGGAGTCCGTAGGATTTTTGCTCGACGGCGCCTGGAGCCGTTGGCTCCGGCACTTGCTTTTCCACGTGGTCGGGGGCCTTGCCGCCGCAACGGCGGGCGTGCTTCTCACCCGGCTTTTCCTTCGCTGACGCGGATACACTTTGCAATCTTTCCGTCCTCTTTCTTCCCCTTGTTTTTTGCGGTTTCCGCACTCATATGTTGAGTATCAGAACACAACATCGTCGACTTTTCGACGAAAGGAAGAAAGAAACCCATGCGTCAGGACAAATTGACCACGAAATTTCAGCAGGCGCTCGGCGACGCACAGTCCGTCGCCCTGGCGCACGACCATCAGGTGCTCGAACCCATTCACCTTCTGGCCGCCTTGCTGAAGGATTCCGAAGACGCAAGCCGCAGTCTTCTCGAGCGCGCCGGCGTGAACGTCGGACAGCTCGAGCGTCGCGTTGAAGAGCGTCTTCGCGCCATGCCGAGCGTTTCGGGCACGGACGGCGACATTCAGATTTCGCGTGAACTCGGGAACATCCTCAACCTCACGGAAAAGGAGGCGATGAAGCGCAACGACCGCTACATCTCCACCGAAATGTTCCTTCTTGCGCTCTGCGAAGACAAGAGCGAGGCGGGGCGCCTCGCACGCGAGTGCGGCTTGACCCGAAACGCCATGGAAATGGCGATCGCCGCCGTGCGCGGCAGCGACGGGGCGGACAACCCCGACGCGGAAAGCCAGCGTGAAGCGCTCAAGAAGTACACGATCGACCTTACCGACCTTGCCCGACGCGGCAAGCTCGACCCGGTGATCGGGCGTGACGACGAAATCCGCCGCACGATGCAGATTCTGCAGCGCCGCAGCAAGAACAACCCCGTCTTGATCGGCGAGCCCGGCGTCGGCAAGACCGCCGTCGTCGAAGGGCTTGCGCAGCGAATCGTCAACGGCGAAGTGCCCGACACGCTCAAGGGAAAGCGCGTTCTGAGCCTCGACATGGCGGGCCTCATCGCGGGCGCCAAATACCGCGGTGAATTCGAGGAACGCTTGAAGAAGCTCCTTGAAGAAGTCACGAAGGAAGAGGGCCGCATCATCCTCTTCATTGACGAACTCCACACGGTGGTGGGCGCGGGCAAGACCGAAGGCAGCATGGACGCGGGGAACATGTTGAAGCCTGCGCTTGCGCGCGGCGAACTCCACGTGATCGGCGCGACCACGCTCGACGAATACCGCAAATACGTCGAAAAGGACGCGGCGCTCGAGCGTCGTTTCCAGAAGGTGATGATTGACGAACCGTCGGTCGAGGACACCATCGCGATTCTGCGCGGTCTGCAGGAGAAGTATGAAGCGCACCACGGCGTCGAAATCACCGACCCCGCAATCGTCGCGGCGGCCGAACTCTCGCACCGCTACATCACGGACCGCTTCCTCCCCGACAAGGCGATCGACCTCATCGACGAGGCGGCGGCGCGCATCAAGATGGAAATCGACTCGAAGCCCGAGGCGCTCGACAAGCTCGACCGCCGGCTCATTCAGCTCAAGATCGAGCGCGAGGCGATGAAGAAGGAAACGGACGAAGCCTCGAAGAAGCGCCTCGAAGCGATCGAAGAGGAAATCGAACGTCTCTCGCGCGAATACTCTGACCTTGAGGAAGTCTGGAAGCGCGAAAAGAGCGAGGCGCTCGGCGCCAAGAGCGTGCGCGACGAAATCGAAGAGGTTCGCCGTCAGATGGAGGAATACCGCCGTACGGCGCAGTATGAAAAGCTCGCGCAACTGCAGTACGAACGCCTCCCGAAGCTCGAGGAACGTCTGCGCCGCGCCGAAAAGGCCGAGGGGGCGGATAAGCCCATGAAGCTTCTGCGCACCGCGGTGGGCGCCGAGGAAATCGCCGAAGTGGTGAGCCGCGCGACGGGCATTCCGGTCTCGAAGATGATGGAGGGGGAACGTCAGAAGCTCCTTCACATGGGAGAGACGCTTTCGAAGCGCGTGGTGGGTCAGGAAGAAGCGGTGCGGCGCGTGACGGAGACGATTTTGCGCAGCCGCGCGGGCCTTGCGGACCCGAACCGTCCGTACGGCAGTTTCCTCTTCCTCGGGCCCACGGGCGTCGGGAAAACCGAACTTACGAAGGCGCTTGCGAACTTCCTCTTTGACTCGGACGACGCGCTGATCCGCATCGACATGAGCGAATTCATGGAAAAGCACAGCGTCGCCCGTCTGATCGGCGCGCCTCCGGGATACGTGGGCTATGAAGAAGGCGGCTACCTCACGGAAGCCGTCCGCCGCAAGCCCTATTCGGTGATTCTCCTCGACGAAGTCGAAAAAGCGCACCCAGACGTCTTCAACGTGCTGCTCCAAGTCTTGGACGACGGCCGCATGACGGACGGTCAGGGCCGTACGGTCGACTTCAAGAACACGGTCATCGTGATGACGTCGAACCTCGGGGCCTTCGAAATCGAACGCCTCGCCGGCGCGCCGCACGAAGAGGTCCGCGACGCCGTGATGAAGGAGGTGAAGGAACACTTCCGTCCGGAATTCGTGAACCGCATCGACGAGATCGTGGTCTTCAACTCGCTTGGCAAGGAATCGATCCGCCGCATCGCGAACCTGCAGCTCGAACTCCTCAAGGGCCGCATGGCCGCGCAGGATCTCAAGCTTGAGCTCACGGACGCGGCGCTCGACAAGGTGGCCGAAGCGGGCTTCGACGTCCAGTTCGGTGCGCGGCCTCTGAAGCGCGCCGTGCAGGAGCACGTCGAGAACCCGGTCGCCCGCCTGATCCTCGAAGGGAAGGTCTTGCCGGGCGGCAAGGTCGTGGGCGACGTGCAGGACGGCAAGCTCGTCTTCACGGTGGAAAATCCGACCGAGTAACGCCGGCGGTGCGGCCGCAAGGGCCGCACGGCGGCAATGAACCGGAAACGCCCCGGGTGCGCCTTGGCACTCGGGGCGTTCGCGTCTTTGTCCGGGCGGCAAACCGCCGGCGGTCCATTGTCCCGCGCAGACGGGGAAAATCATGAGGTCCGCCGCACAGAATTCAGTGCGAGAATGAACGGATTCTTTTCCCTCGACCTCAGAAAGGACCATCATGTCGGAACCATTCGTTCCAATCCCCCTTCCCGATCTTTTCTCCGTTCTCCGCGAGGATGGGCCCGATCTCGGCATGGACGTCAACGGCGGGAATCCCTACTCGCCCGTTTGGATTTGCGGGTTGGAGTTCGGGGGCGGCCGAAACGACTGGGAAACTTTCAAGCGAGCCGCTTTGCGCGGCGTCGATCTCGCGACGATCACGGCGTTTGGGAACTTCGGTGCACTCGACTACGAATACCGAACGCTTTCCTCGGCCTTGGTGGCGGCGCTCACCGACGGAGATTTTCTCGCCAAGCTCGAGGTTGCGAAAACCGACGGCGAACGACGCCAGCTGACGGAAAAGTACGTGCCCGAGCACAAGATCTTCGCCTGGGGCGGACACGGCTTTCAGATGAACTCGGGCGTTCTGTCGCTTACGACGCACGACGATTGGGAAAATTCCTATTTCCTCTACGGCCCCGGTTCGTCGTTGCGGTGCAGTGTGAAGAAGGCGCTCGAAGAGTCCGGCGTCAAGACTCTCGGCGAGTACCGGGGCAGGGCGACGGCCGTCTTCGAAAAACATGTCAAAGCGCGCCTTCGTCGTTATCGCCCGCGTCTTGTCATATGCACGGGACGGAAGGGGACGAACGAGTTTCTGAATCTTTTTCTCTCGCAAGGAGAGCGCACCCCCTTCTCCCGAAGCGACGGCGATGGATTCCCGCGCCGCCGCTTTGAGCTCTACCGTCACGAAGAGACGGACACGATCGTTGTGCTCTGCAACTTCCTCACGAACCGCAGAAACACGACGCTCGGGCTTGACGACATAGCGCCTTTCGCCCGAAAACTCAGGGAGGAGAAGGAGCTGGATTGGCTCAAGGCGCTCGAGCGCGTCGATTCGTGGCCGCAAGAGTGTCTTCCAGACGGTCTTTCTCGTTCGAACTACGAGGCGCTTCTGAAAAAGGTGGACGCGCTGCACAGCTACGACGACTTCTTCGCGGGAGACTTCTTCGAGACGAAGGAAGTTCGTGAATATCTGGAAGGACGACGCGGGCGGGAAATCTTTCTTGAGCAGGTGACGAAGGTCCGGGGTGTCGAAGCGGATTACTTCGAAACGCTCGACATAACGCCCGCTGAACAGTTTTTCGCGTTGCTGGCGCGAGAGTTGGAGCGACCGCTTGCCCGCCGCATCTGGCTCTGCGAGAAACTGGATCTCTTGATCAACTATAGAAAGGCCTTCGAGCGCAGGGCTATCCGATCGCTCCTCTCCTGACCGAAAACAGGAATGGAGCCGGCGGTTAAGATTGCAGTCACCTCACCGTGCGAGACTTCGAGTAATTGACCCCAAAACCACATGAGGAGACTCAAGTGAAGAAATCCCTTTTGCTCGGCCTCGGCCTTGCTGCCGCAGCGGCGAGCACGACGGCCGCGCCCACGCTCGTAGAAGCGCTCAGCGCCTGTGACACGAGCTTTTACGAAGCCCTCGCCAAGGACAAGAAGATTCCCGAAGCGCTCAAGGTCCGCAAGGACAACCTCGCGTTTCTAAAACTCAAAGGCGAACAACTCGAAGAAATCCCCTTCAAGAAGAGCTTCCGTGAAAACGGTCTGACGATTACGGGCTTCATCGTGAGCGATGCGATCGAACGTTTCTTCGGCGTGCCCGATATGCACAATCACTTCTGGGGCTTCACCGTGAAGGAAGACTGGATGGACGTCGTTGAAAAATTGCGCCTCGATTGGGAAGCGATCGACACGAACCACAAGGCTGCTCACTTTGGCACGAAGGCCCGTGAAAACGGCGGCTCCGAATGGAAAGTGTACGTGCGTCCGCAAAACCGCGAAATGCCGGAATTCGGCCGCGCCGAAAAGGCCTTCCACGTCTCGCCCTACAAGGACGGCGCCATGATCTTCTGTTCGCTGCAGAGCGCAGGCGCGCCCGACGAAGCGATCCTCGCCTCGACCCGTCCCGACCTTCTCTGGGCGGCCGAAGCCGAAGAAGCCAAGGAAAAGGCTGCGGCGAAGAAGTAATCCGCAAGGTGTTCTCCCAAAGGCGGGTGCCGCGGCATCCGCTTTTGTCCGAAGAAAAGGGGGAGCGGTTCTCAGAAGCCGCTCCCCCTTTTCTTCGAGTGCGTGACCGAGTCCTCGTCAGATCTTGCGCACGATCGCGTCGACCTCGTCGAAGGTTGCGCAGATGGACTCGCTCGGCTTCTTGCCGAGAAGGCTCACCACGACGATGGCGATCGTCGCGAAGAGGAAGCCCGGGACCATTTCATAGAGGCCGAACCAGGCGTAGTGGTTCCAGACGAGCACCGTGAGGGCGCCCGTGATCATGCCCGCGAGGGCGCCGTTTCGCGTCATGCGTTTCCAGCGCAGCGAGAGAATGATGACCGGACCGAAGGCGGCGCCGAAGCCCGCCCAGGCGTAAGCGACGAGCGAGAGCACGAGGCTGTTGGGGTCCATCGCCATCCAGACGGCGACGGCCGAGATGAGGAGCACCATGGCTCGGCCCACCCAGACGAGTTCGAACTGCGAGGCCTTGGGGCGCAGGAAGGTGCGGTAGAAGTCTTCCGTAAGCGTCGAGCTGCAGACCAGGAGTTGGCAGGAGAGCGTCGACATGACGGCCGCGAGAATGGCCGACATCAGGACGCCCGCGATCCAGGGATTGAAGAGTAGCTGCGAGAGGACGATGAAGACGCGTTCGTGATTTTCGACGACGAGGCCCGCCACGTCGGGGTGTTCGGCAAAGTAGGCCGCACCGAAAAAGCCCACGGCCACGGCGCCCGAGAGGCAGAAGGCCATCCAGAGAGTCGCGACGCGGCGGGCGTTCGGGATGATGCCCGCGTTGCGGGCCGCCATGAAGCGAACGAGAATGTGGGGCTGACCGAAGTAGCCGAGCCCCCAGGCGACGAGTCCGACGATGCCGATCCAGGTGTGTCCGCTCATGAGGTTGATCATCTTCGGATCGATTTCGGCGACGCGGTTCACGGTGACTTCAAGGCCGCCCAGGTCCCACATGACGGCGATCGGCGTCACGATGAGGGCGAGGCACATGAGGGCCGCCTGAATCGTGTCGGTCCAGCTCACGGCGAGGAAGCCTCCGAGAAAGACGTAGAGGATCGTCGCGGCGGCGCCGATGTAGAGAGCCGTCCCGTAGGACATGTTGAAGGTGTTCTCGAAAAGACGCGCGCCCGCGACGACGCCCGAGGCGCAGTAGATCGTAAAGAAGATCAGAATGACGGTCGCCGCGCAGATGCGAAGAAGATTCTGTTTGTCTTCGAAGCGGTGAGAGAAGTAGTCGGGGAGCGTGAGCGCGTTGTGGGTCTTTTCCGTGTACACGCGAAGGCGCGCCGCGACGACGCACCAGTTGATGTAGGAGCCGATGATGAGGCCGATGGCGATCCACGCTTCGCGAATCCCCATGAGAAAGACGGCGCCCGGCAACCCCATCAGCAACCAGCCGCTCATGTCGGAAGCCCCCACCGAGAGGGCCGTGACGAGGCCGTTGAGACTGCGGCCGCCGAGAATGTAGTCGCTGTAGTTGCGAGTGTAGCGGTAGGCGAAAAGCCCGACGCCCACCATGACGATCAAATACCCTACGAAGGTGATCGCAGTAGGATTCGAGAACATAGGTTTTGTTTTTCTGGGGGTTGAGGGTTTGGAAGACCGGTTTTCGCGGTCGACTTTCTAGTATAGGAGAATTCTTCGGCCCGCCAAGGGCGCGGGCCGAGGGAAAAAGTCCTTAGAAGGAGAATTCTCAGCCGCCGATGTAGCTCATCTCGATCTTGGGGCGGTCGGGCGTGAGGCCGAGGGCGCGAAGTTCCGAGTAGCGGTTCTCTCGCGCGGACCAGATGCGTCCGAGCGCCTCTTCGATTTCAAAGTCCGTTGCGCCGCCGCGCAAGAGCGTGCGCAGGTCGTAGCCTTCGGTCGCGAAGAGACAAAGGTAGAGACGACCCTCCATCGAGATGCGGGCGCGCGAGCAGTCGCGGCAGAAGGCGCGCGTCACGGAGCTGATGCAGCCGAATTCCCCCGAACCATCGGCGTAGCGCCAGCGCGTGGCGGTTTCGCCGATGTAGTTGGGATTGATCGGTTCGACGTCGTAGCGCGAGCGGATGCGCTCGACGACTTCCGCCGAGGGAACGACGTCGGTCATGCGCCAACCGTTGGAACTTCCCACGTCCATGTATTCGATGAAGCGCGGGATAACGCTCGTGTTGCGGAATCGTTCGCAGATCTTGAGTATTTCCTCCTCGTTGACGCTGCGTTTGACGACGGTGTTCACCTTCACCTTGAGTCCGGCTTCGATCGCTGCGTCGATCGCCTCGAGCACTTTGGCTGCGGGAAAGCCTACGTCGTTGAAGGACTGAAAGATCGTTTCGTCCATGGCGTCGAGACTCACCGTCACGCGCTTCAAGCCCGCTTCCTTGAGGGCGGGGAGCTTTTTTTTGAGAATGGAAGCGTTCGTCGTGATGGCGACGTCGGGCGTCTCTTCGTCGACAGTTTTGAGTGCAAGAAGATCGGCTACGAGCCGCTCGATTCCCTTGCGAAGGAGGGGTTCGCCTCCGGTGAGGCGGAATTTCTTGACGCCGTGGCGCACGGCGATGCGGGCGAGACGGAGAATTTCCTCGAAAGAGAGAAGTTCCGTCTGCGGGAGAAACGAATAGCGGCTCGTGAAGATTTCCTTGGGCATGCAGTATCGGCAGCGGAAGTTGCAGTGGTCCGTCACCGAAATGCGCAGATCGCGCAGCGGCCGTCCGAGCGCGTCCGTCCAGAAGCCGTCGGTCGTGCGGATCGCGCCGCTTTGCGGAACCGGAAGCGAGCGTACGTGCGTCGCGTCGGAAATGGGAATGATGCCGGAATCGTTTTTCATGCTGAGAAGGAAAAATCGTCGACGAAAAAGTGCATTCTAGAGAAGAATGCGCGTCAAGGTAAAAGAGGCGGAAAAGGCCTCACATCGGGCCCGACTGGGCTGTGCGGGCGAGCGCCGCGTAGAATTCGTAGCGCTCGGGGCGAATGAGGCCCTTTTCGAGGGCGAGCTTCACCGAACACCCGGGTTCGTCGAGATGTCGGCAGTTGAAGAATCGACAGCCTTCAACGTGGCGCGCAATGTCGGGCATGGCGCGCAGAATGTCGAGGAGCGTCAGGTGGGCAAGCCCGAACTCCTGAAAGCCCGGCGTGTCGACGACGGCGCCCGAGCCGCCGCAGCGGGCGAGATCGTACCAACGCGCGGCGGTCGTTGTTTGACGTCCGAGGTTGAGCGCTTCGGAAAACTCTCTCGTCGCCGCTTCGGCATAAGGAACGAGCAGATTGAGGATCGTCGACTTGCCCATACCTGACTGGCCGACCAAAAGCGTGGCTTTCCCTTCAAAGCGTGGCTTGAGCGTCGCGAGCGTTCCTTCGGGATCGGCGGTGGCCGACACTTCGACCACGTCGTGCCCGATTTCGCGAAGGAGCGTCACGGCGTCGTCCGCGGTTTCCGCTTCGTCGAGAAGATCCTTCTTATTGCGGATGACGAGCGCAGGCAGGTCCGCCTGGTGCGCGGCCAGCAGGGCCCTCCAGATAAACCAGGGGTTGAAGGAGGGACGCGACGCAAAGACGATCGCCACCTGTTCGATGTTGGCGGCGAGCGTCTTGATGCGCCACTCGTCCGAACGGTAGAGAAGCGACTTGCGCGGCTCGATCGCTTCGATCGCGGCGACGCCCGAGACGGGGGCGGTACAGTGCACGAGGTCACCCACGACCACGTCCCCCTTCTTGCCGCGGCGGTGTGCTTCGAAGGTTTCGCCCGTTTCGGCCGTTACGAAATGATGTCGGCCGTGTCCGGCCGTCACGCGGCCGAAAACGGGAGCCTCAACGGGTTGACGGGGGTTGCGGGGATTTTTTGCCACGATGATGGTCTCCGATCGACGCGGCGGCGTATTTCCGACGGTCGAAGTTTGAGTAGACGACGGGTTGTTCGGGATCCTGTCCGGAATCTTTGAGATATTTGCGAAGCCGCGCGACGCGCATCGTTACGTGCGGACGCGAGTAGTGAAAAAGCGAGTAGAGGTGCGAGGGCCAGAGGGTGGAAGAGTAGTCGCGGTGCAGCTTGACGAGCGCCCGGATCATGGGGCCGGCGCCCACGTGGCGCGCGCCGTAGAGGTCGGCGTCGTACTGCAGGGCCCGCGCAAGAAGGTTCCGAAGCGGTGTGAAGGGGTAAAAGACAATCGGAAAGGTCGCGACCGCGACGGCGAGCACCCAGCCCGCGTTGGCCGCGCCGGTATGGAAGGTGACGTGACGGCTCACGCCGAACCCTTCGAAAAAGACGCCGTTCGTACTTCCCCAGCCCGCAAAAAGGGCGAGCGCGAGTCCCCAGAGGGCGAGGATCGTCGTGCGCAGAAGCGTGTGCCGATGCCGAATGTGGCCGACGTCGTGCGCGATGAGCGCGAGGATTTCCGTCGGCGTGAGGACCTGCATGGCGTGCGAGAAGATGACGACGCGTCGGCGCTTTCCCCAACCCGCAAGTACGACGTGGCTGTGCTTCCAGAGGCGGGGACGGTTCGTGACGAGAAGGTCCGTCATCGTGAGGCCTTCCGAGGCGAGAAAGTCGCGGACCATGGCGCGGAAGGATTCGTCTCGCACCGGGCGGATGCGCCGGTGCCGGAAGAGACCGTAGACAATCCCGAGTTGGCGCCGCCAGAAAAGATAGAGAAGCCAGACGACCCAGAGAAGGAGCCACCAGTAGTCCCCGGCGAAGTCGAAGACGGTGAGTGCGAGCGCGATAAGGGGGAGGGCCGCGAGATAGCCCGCCACGGTTTCGCGGATCCCCCGCAGAAGCGCCCGCTTGGCCGCCGCGCGCTTGACGCCGTAGCTTTTCTGCACGCGTTGCCGCATGTACCAGCCGAGCGGAAACTCGACGAGAAGCGCGAGAAGCAACAGCACGGCGAGCGTTAGCCACTGTGCGGCCTGTCCGGGGCCGAGGAGCGCCGTGCTCGCCGCAGCGAGCACCGTGAGCCCCTGACCGTAGGTCATGAGCCAGGCAAAGAGGGCGCCCGCAAAGACCAGGAGGAGCTCCGCCTGAGCGACCTCCCCCGTGTAGTCGGCGGCGCGGCGCTGATCTGCTTCGCTCGTGCATCCGGTGAAATCCTCGGGAATCTCCCCTGCTTTGGCGTCGGCCTTGTGCGAGTGCAAGGCTGTCAGAAAGCACTCGGCGAGGACGAAGAACGCGAGGGTCGAATAGAAGAGGATCTCCAGCGTGTGCGCGGTGAGGGCCATGGGGGAAATCAAAGGTGAAGGAAACGAAAACGAACTATTATAGAAACCCCGCGGCAGTGCCGCCTCCCAACGAAAAGGAAAACGAATGACCGAACGCGATCCCCGCTACAGCGCGGACAATCTCATTTGGATCGATATGGAAATGACGGGCCTGCAACCCGAAGTGAATCGCGTGATCGAAGTGGCCGCCATCATCACGGACAAGAATCTCAACGTTCTGCACGAAGGTCCCGTGGTGGCGATTCATCAGACCGAAGAAGTGCTCGACGGCATGGACGAGTGGAACCGCACGACCCACGGCCGTTCGGGACTCGTCGACCGCGTACGCGCGAGCGAAGTCGATGAGGCAGAGGCGGCGAAAATGTTCGTCGAAACCTTCCGCCGTTTCGTCCCCGAAGGCGTGAGCCCGATGTGCGGCAACACGATCGGGCAGGACCGCCGCTTCATGGCGCGCTGGATGCCCGAGATGGAACGCTACTTCCACTACCGTTCGATCGACGTCTCGACCTTGAAGGAACTCGCAAAGCGGTGGGCGCCGGAGTGGGAGAAGAAGTTCCCGAAGTCGACGCGCCACGAAGCGCTCTCCGACATTCAGGAGAGCATCGAGGAGCTTCGCTTCTACCGCGAACACATCATGAAGATCTGATCATGCGGATCCGAGAAGTCTTGCCCGCTGAGGGCGACGCTGTCCGCCGTCTCGTGACGGAGGCTTTTCTCACGGCTGAGCATGCCGACGGAACGGAAGGCGAGTTGGTCGGAAGACTTCGGGCCTCCCCGGACTTTCTTCCGGGTTATGAAATCGTGGCCGAAGATCGGGGAAAACTGATCGGGCACGCCATGATGACGCGCGGGGTCGTTCCGACCGGGGACGGGGATCTTTCCGTTCTCGTCCTCGCTCCCGTGAGCGTGGCGCTTTCGCACCGCAGAAAGGGCGTCGGTAAGGCGCTCGTGGAAACACTTCTCATCAACGGACGGCGAGACGGTTGGGCCGGAGCCGTCGTTTTGGGCGACCCCGCCTACTACGGTAGCTTCGGGTTTGTCGAAGCCTCGAGGTTCGGGTGGACCTTTCCTTTTGACGTGCCGCCCGAATACGCACTCGCGCAGATCTGGCTGAAGGATCCGGCCCGCGCGGTCGGTCCCGTTCGCTTCTCTTCCGTCTTCACCGCCTGAAAACGCCAACGCCGCCTCTCCGAAAAGGGAAGCGGCGTTTTCTTTGCCCAAAAGAAAGCCGCCCGCAGCGGGATCGCGCGCGGGCGGTGGGGTGCGTGTGACTCTAGATGATTAGACCATCAAAAGAGCGCAGGCGATGACGGCGAGGAGCATCGGGATGGCGGTGCGCTTGACGACTTCAAGCGGGCTCACCATGGCGATGCCGGAGACGAGAATCGTCACGCCGGCGATCGGGGAGGCCGTACGGCCGGCGGCGCCGGCGAGGAAGGCAAGACCGCCGAGGCCTTCGATCGTCATGCCGAAGTCCTTCGCGTGCGGGGTCACCGTTTCGTTGAAGGCCAACGTGGCCGCGTCACCCGAACCGGTGATGATGCCCATGAGGAAGGGGCCGAACGAGCCGCCCCAGCGGGCGATTTCGTTGGATTCCTTCAGAGCGGCGACGAAGGCGTCGATCAAACCGGCAGCCTTCAAACCGGCGGCGAAGACGCCGGCGGCGATGATGATGCCCATCACGTCGGCGTAGCCCTTGCCGGTGCCGTTGAAGAATTCCTTCGTAAAGGTCTGCGGATTGGCGCGGGCGATGATCAGGGCGCAGATCGCACCGATCAACATGGCCTGGGCGACCCCCATCTTGATGGCGGGAACCCAAACGTTGCCGACGACCAGAATGGTGATCGGAACGAGCGGAACGAGAGCGAGGATCGGGCTCGGCTTGAAGTCTTCGTCCTGCTTCTGAAGCTTGGATTCGTCAACCTTGGCGTTCGCGTCGCCCTTGTGGTCGCCGAGGAGGAAGCAGACGATCAGGACGCCGAAGACCGAGAAGGCGCCGATCATGAAGGAGTACGGAGCGTGCGAGGCGATGAAGTCCATGACATCCATGTTCGCCATCTTGGCTACGTACGGGTTGTGGGACGTACCCGGCGAGAGGTAGGAGCCGATCGTGCCGGCCAGAACGGCGGCAGCGGCGGCGGCGGGCTTGATGCCGGCGCGCAGCATGACGGGGATCAGGGTCGAACCGACGGCGGCGGCGCAGCCGGCGGCCGACGGAATGGCGATGTTCACAAAGAAGGTGATCGCCGTACAGACCGGGATGAGGAAGATGCCGAGACCGCGGATCGGGCTCGCCATGTAGTGAACGAGCGAACGGTCAGCCTTGGTGTAGCTCGAAACGAAGGCAAAACCCATCGACGAGCAGATGGCCATCACGAGCGAGGCGTTCGTCATGGACTTGGCGAAGGCGTCGAGAGCGGCCATCGGCTGCAGGGCGACGACGGCGAGGAAGAGACCGGAGGCGATCAGGACCAGACGCGTTTCATAGCGCTTGATAAGCGCCCAGATCGCGACGATCACGACGGCGACGGCCACCCAGGAAAGCAAAGACATGGTTGTCTCCAGAGAGTTGAAGTTGGTCTAGTTGTTTGATGAGCAAGGAGCCGTATTCCTTGACACAGTCAAGTATGCGGATGAGGCGGCTCTTTTGTGAGAGGAATTTCCCTATTGAGTCGGGAAATTCAAAAAAGAAACCAATCCTACGGTGTCGGCCGACAAACTGCAAATCGGGAAGATCCCCAAGGGGAGAGAGAGTCTTGCAAAGAAAAAGACTTTCGCCTCGTTCGGAGTGCGAAAGTCTTTAACTATCAAGATTTTGTTTTAGATAGAGGGGCATCTTCCTCCGGAGGAGGAAGCGACACTTCGGCGGGCGGTGCGTCGATCCTCTTCCCGGCGAGAAGGGGACGCTTGAGCCAGGCCTGCAGGAGGGCCATTCCGATGGAGAGGAGAACGGGACCGAGAATGAGGCCGAGGAAGCCGAAGGTCATGAGACCGCCCAAGACGCCGAGAAAGACGAGGGCGAGCGGCAACGGCGTTCCTCTCGCAATTAGAATGGGCTTGAGGAAGTTGTCGACGGAACTCACGGCGAGCGTTCCCCAAACGATGAGAAAGGCTGCGTAGCCGATCTCTCCCTGCGAGTAAAGCCACGCGGCGCAGGGAAGCCACACGAGAGGCGGTCCCACGGGAACGACGGAGAGGGCCGTCACGGCAAAGCCAAGCAGAATCGTGCCCGGCATGCCGACGATCCAGAAGCCGATTCCCGCGACGATCCCCTGTGCCATGGCGGTGCCGATGACGCCGAAGACGGCCGAGCGCGTTGTGTTGACGAGAATCGCGTTGAGTTCGCTGCCCATGTTCCCGCCGATGCGGCCGAGGAAGATCTTGACGTGGTCGCCGAAGCGCGCGCCGTCGCGGTAGAAGAAAAAGACGATGAATGTGACGAGCGCGAGCTGCAGGAGCGCGTTGCTCACGTTCACGGCCGTTCCGAGCACGGCGCTCACGACGGGTTCCAGGGTCTTCTGCAGCGTGTCCCCGAGGGTGTGGGGGTCCAGAACGGTGACGAGTTGCTCGTGGAGCCAGTCGCCTACCATCGGGATTTCGGAGATCCAGGTGGGGAACTGAAAACCCGAGGCGATCCAGGCGCGAAGAAGCTGTACGGCCTTCGGAATTTGCTGTGCGGCGGCGACGAGCAAAAAGGAGATCGGGATCAGAAAAACTACGATGATGCCCGTCACCATGAGGCTGGCTGCCAGGGTGGCACGCTCCCGGCACGCGGCGCGGATCTTAAGGAAGAAGGGCCAGGTGACGACGGCGAGGATGGCCGCGATGATGACCGCCGTGAGAAAGGGCGAGAGGATGAGATAACAGCCTACGCAGACGAGGGCCGTCAACAGCACGCGAAGCAAGAGGTCGATGCGTTCGCGAAAGCCGAGAATCTCGCGGAGCAGAGGGGCTTTCATAGGAAGGACCTAGCGAAGGTTGGGCGTCCGAAAAAAGAGGAAACGCTGGAAAGCGTTCCCCCTCAACTTACCATCAATTGAGAACGGGCGCTTCGTTGAGCGGCACGCAGCCGTTCAAAACGACCTTGCGCACGCTCGCCGCGACTGCCTGAATCGCCGCTTCACGCGTGTAACTCTTGCGCCAGACGAGAATGACCCGGCGCGAGGGAGCGGGCTGTTTGAAGGGGAGAATCTTGAGGCGCGACGTCGGCCCCGTGAGATAGGGAACGGCCGAAGCGGGCAGGACCGTGATGCCGAGTCCCTGCGCGACCATGTGGCAGATCGTCAGAAGGCTCGAGCCTTCGACCGTGTGCTGCACTTCGCTTCGGTCGCTCTTGGCGCGGCGGTTGAGGTCGGGGCAGATCCCGAGAATCTGGTCGCGGAAGCAGTGGCCCGAACCCAAAAGGAGCATGGTCTGATCCTTCAGTTCGTCGGCGTTGACGAAATTGCGGTTCACCCAGGGGTGGTGCGACGGGACGGCGACGACGAATTCTTCTTGATAGAGAGCCTGCGTCATCATGCCCGTGCCGTGAATGGTGTCGGCCATGATGGCGGCGTCGATCTGCCCCGAACGGAGTTTTTCGAGGAGTTCGTCCGTGAAGGATTCCTCGAGGTAGAGCGGCATCTGACTGCAGGAGTCGGAGAGTTCCGTCAGAAGGTTCGGAAGGAGATAGGGGGCGATCGTCAAAATGACGCCGAGACGAAGCGGGGCCGCCAGGGGGTCGTGCCCGTTCTGGGCGATGTCGATGATGCGGCGGGATTCGTCAAGAACGCGCTGCGCCTGCTCGACAATCTGCTGTCCGATCGGAGTGATCGAGATGTCGGAGGTGCGGCGCTCGAAAATCGTGACGCCGAGTTCTTCTTCGAGCTTTCGAATGGCAACGGAGAGCGAGGGCTGGCTCACAAAGCACGATTCGGCCGCCCGGCCGAAGTGGCGCATGCGGGCGACGGCGATGACGTATTTGAGTTCGGTGAGTGTCATACGGAAAAGTCCTTTGAGGAAATCGGATCAGATGCCGAGGTAGTCGGCTTTGGTTTTGAACCATCGGCGGGCGTGTTCGAGCGCAGCCTCGCGGTCTCTCTCAAGCCACACGGGCGCCCAACGGACGGCGTTGACGAGAAGGGCCTCGTCGCGCTCGAGGTCGGCGAAACGGAGCATGGGAACGCCCGACTGCCTCTCTCCGAGGAATTCGCCCGGTCCCCGCAGCTGCAGGTCGTGACGGGCGACTTCGAAGCCGTCGTTCGTGGCGCGGATGACGCTCAGGCGACGACGGCCCTCTTCGGATAGGTTCGGATCGAAAAGGAGGAGACAGAAGCTCTTGGCGGATCCTCGGCCGACCCGCCCGCGCAGCTGATGAAGTTGCGCGAGTCCGAAGCGCTCGGCGTGTTCGATAACCATGACGCTCGCGTTGGGAACGTCCACGCCCACTTCGATGACGGTGGTCGAAACCAAGATGTCGGTCTGCCCCGCAATGAAGGCGCGCATGGCGGCGTCCTTCTCTTCGGGCGTCATTTGACCGTGAAGAAGTCCGACGCTAGCGTCGGGGAGTCGGTCGCGCAGACGCTCGCACCGGTCGGCGGCGGCCGTGAGGTCGAGTTTGTCGCTTTCCTCGACGAGGGGGCAGACCCAGTAGATCTGGCGTTTTTCGGCGACGGCGCGCGCCAGAAAGCCGACGACGTCGTCTTCGCGCGCGAGCGAGAGCGTCCGGGTGTCGACGGGCGTGCGTCCCGGCGGCAGCTCGTCGATCACCGAGACGGAAAGGTCCGCGAGGTAGCTCATGGCGAGCGTGCGCGGAATCGGGGTGGCCGACATGAGAAGAAGATGGGGCTCGGTACCTTGCGCGCCGCGGCTCTTGAGCCTGAGTCGTTGCTCGACGCCGAAACGATGCTGCTCGTCGATGACGCAAAGGCCGAGTTTCTCAAAGGCGACGCCTTCCTGGATGAGGGCGTGCGTGCCCACGGCGATCCGTGCGGCGCCGCTTCGCAGCGCCTCTAGGACGCCGCGTTTTTCGGAGGTCTTGAGGCGTCCTGTGAGTTCGAAGACGGAAATACCGAGCGGTCTGAACCACTCGCGCAGTTTCTTGGCGTGCTGTTCGGCGAGAAGTTCCGTGGGCGCCATGAGGACGGCCTGATGTCCGCATTCGAGGGCGCGCAACAAAGAAAGAGCCGCGACGACCGTTTTGCCGCTTCCCACGTCCCCCTGTACGAGTCGGTGCATGGGGGCGTCCTGCTTGAGATCCTCTTCGATTTCGTTCCAGACGCGCTTTTGCGCGTTTGTGAGCGCGAAGGGGAGCGAGGCGAGGAAGGCGTCGACGAGGTTTTCGCCAGGTTTGTCGAGGCGCGGTGCGTGGAGATCCTTTCTGTGCAGGCGGGATTCGGCGAGCGTAATCTGCTGTGCGAGCAGTTCGTCGAATTTGAGGCGCTGCCAGGCGGGGGCCGTGCGGTCCTGGAGTGATGCGACGGGGGCGTCGGCCGGAGGATTGTGCAGGTAACCGAGTGCGGCGTTGAGTCTCGGCAGGCCGAGCGACTCGGTAACCTCCGCGGGCACGAGGTCTCGCACGTTGAGGTCAAGGATCGCACGGTGAATGCGCTTTCTGAGCCACGTTTGCTGAACGCCCTCGCCCGTCGGATAGACCGGAGTAAGGGTCTTCGGGAGATTGGCTGCGTCAAAGAGGGGTTTGCGCACCTTCGGGTGCACCATCTCGAGACGCGTGTCGTCGTAATAGCCGCGCCGCACCAGTCCGAAGACGCGCACGACTTCGCCGTGGCGGATGGTGGAGGTGATGTTGCGGTAGTACGTGAAGAACAAGAGCCCGAGCGTACCCGTGTCGTCGGCGATTTCGGCGACGTAGATCTGCCCGCGGCTCGTCGCCCGGAAGCCCGCCCTCAACACCGTACCCTGACACTGCGCGGGCACGCCCGTGTCGGCAACGAGTTCGCCGATCGGGGTGATGGCGGTTTCGTCTTCGTAACGCAGGGGCAGATGAAAGACGAAGTCCCAATCGGAGAGGAGTCCGAGCCGCTCGAGACGTTCGGCGAGCGGCGGAAGCTTTTTCTGTTCGATCGGGCCCGCCATGCGGGTGCGAAGCGTCGGGGAAGGGGCCATGGAGATTCGTCCGTACGTCAGAGGGCGGCGACGGCTTCCACTTCTACGAGACCGTGCTTGGGAAGGTCGGCGACGACCACGCAGGAGCGGGCCGGATAGGGAAGGCCGTCGAAGGCGGCGATCATCGCCTCGTTCACTGTGGGGAAGTAGTCGAGGTCGGTGATGAAGATCGTCACTTTGACGACGTTTTCGTACGACATGCCGGCGGCTTCGAGAAGAGCCGCGACGTTGCGGAAGGCTTGTTCGGACTGCGCCTTGACACCTTCGGGAAGCGTTCCCGAGGCGGGATCAAGGCCGAGCTGACCGGACAAGAAGAGGAGGTTCCCCGTACGCACGCCTTGGCTGTAGGGGCCGATGGCGGCGGGAGCGCGGCCAGTGGAGAGAATTTCGTTCATATCAAGTCTCGAATGCGTGAATGGTTCCCGCTGGGGCGCGGGAGGTTTTTCGATGAGAGAGGACAACACGATCCTTCCCTTCGTCGCGAGTCGCCGGGGTTCTTCCTAGTGGCGGGAGAAAACCGGGAATCGGCTCTCGGAACGATTGAAATTCTATCGAAAATTTTCTTTTGATAGTGAGGGAGGCTATCGAGGGAAGAGTCTTTCGCTTGGAAAACAAAGAACAGATTTTTCTATACGCGAATATACGTAAGTGAGTGAAATCGAAATTTAGATGGAAACTATCGGTACTGCAGTGTGGGTAGCTTGGGTCTTTATGGTGGGGTTGGGTGAAACAACCTAGTTGGGACGAACGGTTGTTCGGGGTGAGGTTTTTGAATCTGATATCCAAAGGGGGACAATAGAATACAGAGATAGGGCTTGCAAATAATGAAGGAAAAAAGCGGAGAAAAAGCAGAGATTTTTGGTCGGAAATACTAGGGAAACCACTAGTCGAATGAGGGGAAAATCGTGGGTAAACTGCGGGCTCCTCAAAAATTTGATCGAAAATTTCGCGTTCCGGACGCTGTCTTGAGTTTCTTTTTATGTACGCAATAATGCGTATAAATAAAAAGTAAAAACTGAAATTCCCGTGTAATCTGCACTCCGACAAGGGATTGTAAGGGAATTTTCTTATATCTGGACAAAAGTGCAAAGACTGTGAGGACTTCTGCGTTTTGTCAGGGAATCGTGAGATTTTCTTATGCGGTTTTCTCCGTTGCGGGGGATAATCGTGACGGCTAGTTTGACTGCGTGGTGTTTGGAGAACCTCCACTCAGTCGAATTATGAAATCCGGTGTCGACGCCGATGGGTGTCCGACGCCTTCTTCTTGGAGACCTTGGAATGAAAATTATCTACACCGACGTCCTCGTGATCGGTGGCGGTCTTGCCGGTTTGCGTATGGCGGTTGCCGCCAAGCGCCGCGGACACGACTCGATCGTTCTGTCGCTCGTTCCGCCGAAGCGCAGTCACTCGAAGGCCGCCCAGGGCGGTATGCAGGCTTCGCTCGGCAACGTGATCAAGGGCATGGGCGACAACGAAGACATCCACTTCGCCGACACGGTCCGCGGTTCCGACTGGGGCGCCGACCAGGAAGTGGTCCGCATGTTCGTGAACACCTCGCCCAAGGCCGTGCGTGAACTCGCCGCTTGGGGCTGCCCCTGGAGCCGCATCACCCCGGGTGACCGTCAGGTGATCATCAACGGCGAAAAGGTTACGATTACCGAACGCAAGGAAGCCGCCGGCCTCGTTGCCCAGCGCGACTTCGGCGGCACGAAGAAGTGGCGTACCTGCTACGTGTCCGACTGTACCGGCCACGCCATGCTCAATGCCGTGTCCGACCGCATCATCGCCGAACAGGTTCCCGTCGTCGAACGCGTTGAAGCCCTCTCGCTTATTCACGACGGAAAGCGTTGCTACGGCGCCATCGTCCGCGACCTGATCACGGGCGAACTCCTCGCCTACGTTTCGAAGGCCACGGCCATCGCCACGGGTGGTGCCGGCCGTATCTACCGCGTCACGACGAACGCCGTGATCTGCGACGGCACGGGCTACGACCTCGCGCTCGGCACGGGCGTTGCCACGCTGTCGAACATGGAAGCCATTCAGTTCCACCCGACCGGTATCTTCCCGGCCGGCATCCTGGTGACGGAAGGCTGCCGCGGTGACGGCGGTCTGCTGCGCGACGTCGACGGCCACCGCTTCATGCCGGACGTCGAACCGGAAAAGAAGGAACTCGCCTCCCGCGACGTGGTTTCGCGCCGCATGGAAGAACGCATTGCTCAGGGCAAGGGCGTCAAGAGCCGCTTCGGCGAACACATCTGGCTCGACATCACGCTGCTCGGCGAACACCACATCAAGCACAAGCTCCGTGAAGTCTACGAAATCTGCCATTACTTCCTCGGCGTTGACCCGACGAAGGAATGGGTGCCTGTGCGTCCGGCCCAGCACTACACGATGGGCGGCATCCGCACGAAGCCCACGGGCGAATCCGAAACCCTGAAGGGCCTCTTCGCCGCCGGCGAAGCCGCCTGCTGGGACATGCACGGCTTCAACCGCCTCGGCGGCAACTCCGTTGCCGAAACCGTGGTCGCTGGTATGATCGTCGGTGAATTCATTGCCGACTTCTGCGACCAGCCCGAAAACGGCATCGACATCCCGACCTCGATCATCTACGACGCTCTGCGCAAGCAGGAAGCCGAGCTCAAGCACTTCACCACGAACGGTGGTTCCGAAGACGCCGTGAAGCTGCGCACCCGCATGCAGGAAATCATGACGACGAAGATCGGCATTTTCCGCCGCGGTCCCGACATGGAAGAAGCCGTCAAGGAACTCGAAGACCTCTACAAGCGTTCCTTCAACGTGCCCGTCAAGGATATCGTCGGTCCGAACCCCGAACTCGTCTACGCCTACCGCACGCAGAAGATGCTCCGCGTGGCCCTCACGGTCGCCTGCGGCGCTCTCAATCGTAAGGAATCGCGCGGCGCTCACTACCGCGAAGACTACTCGCGTCGTGACGACGTCAACTGGCTCAATCGTACGATTGCCACTTGGAAGGAAGGCGACACGCTTCCGACGCTCTCCTACCAGAATCTCGACATCAGCAAGATGGAACTTCCCCCGGGCTTCCGCGGCTACGGCGTGAAGAACTACATCGAAAATCCGGAATCGGTCAAGCGTCAGGCGGAAGTCGACGCCATCCGCGCCAAGATGGAAGCCGAAGGCGCCGACCGCTTTGCGATCCAGAACGCCCTTATGCCGTACGAGCACCTGTTGCCCAAGCGTCTCAAGGGTAAGAACGAACGCATTGATGAACCCCTGAACGATTAATTTGGAGTGGATGATTAAATGAGCCAAGTGGAAAACAAGAAGCAGCACCGTCTGCTCAAGATCAGCATTCTGCGCTACAACCCGCAGGATCCTGAAAGCGTTCCGCACATGCAGACCTACGAGCTCGAAGAATCCGACTCGATGACGCTTTTCATCGCTCTGAATGAACTGCGTGATCATCAGGATCCGACGCTTCAGTTCGACTTCGTCTGCCGTGCCGGCATCTGCGGTTCCTGCGCCATGATGATCAACGGCAAGCCGGGTCTGGCCTGCCGTACCCTCACGCGCGACCTTCCGACGGAATTCACGCTCGCTCCGCTGCCCGCCTTTGAACTCATCGGCGACCTTTCGGTCAACACCGGCAAGTGGATGCGCAACATGTCCGAACGCATGGAAACGTGGGTTCACATGAAGGAAGAGGAAATCGACCTTCGCAAGAAGGAAGTTCCGATGGACCCGCAGCTCGCCGAAGACATTTACGTTCTCGACCGCTGTGTCGAATGCGGCTGCTGCATCGCCGGTTGCGGTACGGTTCGTCTGCGTCCGGACTTCGTGGGCGGCGTCGGCATCAACAAGATCGCCCGCTTCCGCCTTGACCCGCGCGACGACCGCAACGACGCCGACTACTACGAAGTGATCGGTGACGAATCGGGTGTCTTCGGATGCATGTCCCTTCTCGCCTGCCACGACTTCTGCCCGAAGGATCTGCCTCTCAAGACGCAGATCGCCTTCATCCGTCGCAAGATGGCTGAACAGGGTATGAAGGGCTACGACAAGGTTCTTCCGTCCCAAAAAAAGGCTATTCCCATCAAGCCGATTAAGCAGTAATATTTAGGGCGCACGGCGTATGATCCTTCGAAAGAAGTATCATACGCTGCGTTCAAACAAGGTCCGCTTCTTCTGCGACCAACCCCCGGAAACGGGATACAGGGGAAGCGGAGTTCACCCCGGACAGAGGGACGAACAGAACCATTCGGTCCCGCCGCTCTGTCCAAAATCCTATGAGGAGCTATAAAAATGTCTCGTATTGAAAGCGACTTCCTTGGCGAACTCGAGATTCCTGATGACGTCTACTATGGCGTGCAGACCATGCGCGGCAAGCAGAACTTCCACATCACGGAAATGCCCATGTCGCAGGAACCGTTCTTCGCCCAGGCCTTTGGCTATGTGAAGAAGGCCGCCGCGATGGCCAACAAGGAACTCGGCTGCATCCCGGCCGACGTCGCTGACGCTCTGATCTGGGCCTGCGATCAGCTCATCGCCGGCAAGTACAACGACCAGTTCGTGACCGACTGGCTCCAGGGTGGTGCCGGTACGTCGACCAACATGAACTGCAACGAAGTGATCTGCAACCTCGCTTGCGAACACCTCGGCCTCGCCAAGGGCGACAAGAAGGTCTCCCCGAACGACCACGCCAACTTCGGTCAGTCCACGAACGACACGTATCCGACCGCCTTCCACCTCTCGCTCCTCCTTCGTTCGAACGTCCTCCTGAAGGCCGTCGAAGAACTCCGCGACAGCTTCTTCCGCAAGGCTGAAGAAACCAAGGGTGTTCTGAAGATGGGCCGCACGCACCTCCAGGACGCCGTTCCGATGTCCTTCGGCCAGGAATTCCATGGCTGGGGCTCCACGATTGCCGACGAAATCGCCGTCATCAAGGAAGCTCAGGAACACCTGAAGATCGTCAACCTCGGCGCCACCGCCATCGGTACGACCGTTACGGCTCACCCGGATTACCCGGCTCTCGCCGTCAAGCACCTCGCCGAAATCACCGGCATTGACTTCAAGAACAGCGACGACCTCATCGCCGCCACGAGCGACTGCGGTGCCTACGTTGCTCTTTCGAGCGCCGTCAAGAGCCTCGCCGTCAAGCTGACGAAGGTCTGCAATGACCTGCGTCTCCTTGCTTCCGGTCCGCGTACGGGTCTCTCCGAACTCATCCTCCCGCAGCTCCAGCCGGGCTCCTCGATCATGCCGGGTAAGGTCAACCCCGTGATCCCCGAAGTGACGAACCAGGCTTCGTTCCTCGCCATCGGTCTCGACACGACGGTCATGCTCGCCGCCTCCGCCGGTCAGCTCGAACTGAACGTGATGGAACCGGTCATCACCTTCGCTCTCTACATGCAGATGAAGGTCATGACGAACGCCTGCAACCACCTGCGTGAAAAGTGCATCGACGGCATCGTCGTCAATGCCGAACACTGCAAGGACCTCGTCATGGGTTCGCTCGGCATCGTCACGCTCCTGAAGCCGCACTTCGGCTACAAGCCCTGCGCCAACATCGCCCGTGAAGGCTTCCTCACCGGCAAGTCCCTCCATCAGCTCGTCGTTGAAGAAAAGGGCATGCTCACGCAGGAACAGTGGGATCATACGTTCACGTATGAAAACCTCATCAACCCGAAGTTCGAAAAGTAATTTTCTGACTTCGTCGTCCGAGTCCCGGCAACGGGTTTTCGGATGAGCCCAAAAACAAAACCGTCCCGCTCGAGCGCGGGGCGGTTTTGTCGGACCCAACGGGTTTCGGTCAACCGTCATGAAAGCCCCCGTGCAAGAAGGGCGGCTTTCCTGACGGGCGACAAGACCCGTAACCACCCTCGGCGAGGGGCCGGATCGTCGTTACTAAGGACGGCCGGTATCTTCGTCGGATTACTCAATGCCTGGAGGCATCCATGGATATCATGCTTATTCTTCAGATTATCGTGCTGCTCGGCGCGATTTTCTTGGGCGTCCGCCTTGGCGGCATCGGCATCGGCTACGCCGGTGGCGCCGGTGTGCTCATTCTCGGGCTTTGCCTTGGTATGAAGCCGGGTAACATCCCCTGGGACGTTATCCTGATCATCGCCTCGGTGATCTCGGCCATTTCGGCGATGCAGCTCGCCGGTGGTCTTGACTACCTCGTTCAGATCGCCGAACGCATCCTTCGTGCCAATCCGAAGCACATCAACTACCTCGCCCCGATCGTGACCTATGTCCTCACGATCTTTGCGGGTACGGGCCACACGGCCTTCTCGATGATCCCGGTTATCGTCGAAGTCGCCAAGGAACAGAACATTCGTCCTTGCGTGCCGCTGTCGATCGCCGTGGTCGCTTCGCAGATCGCCATTACGGCTTCCCCGGTTTCCGCTGCCGTGATCTACATGGCCGGCGTGCTTGAAGAGTTCGGCTGGTCCTACCCGGCCCTGCTCGGCATCTGGCTCTCCACGACGTTCATCGCCTGCATGCTGACCGCCTTCGTCATGACGCTCATCTCCAAGATGGACCTCAGCAAGGATCCGGTCTATCAGGAACGCCTCGCCAAGGGCCTCATCAAGGCTTCGACCAGCGCTGCCCATACGGAACTCAAGCCGCACGCCAAGCGCTCCGTTCTCATCTTCCTCGTCGGCGTTATCTTCGTGGTGCTCTATGCCTCCGCCATTTCGCCGGCCGTTGGTCTGATTGAAAACGTCGTCGTCGGTCGTGACGCCGCCATCATGAGCCTCATGCTCATCGTCGGCATGCTCATCACGATGACCTGCAACATCGAAATCGGCAAGATCGCTGACTCGTCCGTCTTCAAGAGCGGTATGGTCGCCATCGTCTGCGTGCTCGGTGTGGCTTGGTTGGGCGACACGTTCGTGTCCGGTCACTCGAACGAAATTAAGGAACTCGCCGCCGGTACCGTGTCGGAAACCCCGGCTCTGCTCGCCGTCGTGTTCTTCCTCGCTTCGATGCTCCTCTACTCGCAGGCTGCCACCGCCAAGGCGATTACCCCGGCCATCGTTGCCGCTCTCGGTATCTCCGCCGCCAACCCCGGTGACTCCTACATGCTCGTGGCTTCGTTCGCTGCCGTTTCGGCTCTGTTCGTCCTCCCGACCTACCCGACCCTCCTCGGCGCCGTCCAGATGGACTACACGGGCACGACCCGCATCGGCAAGTTCGTGTTCAACCACGCCTTCTTCCTCCCCGGCCTGATCGCCATCGTCTTCGCGGTCGCGCTCGGCTTCCTCGCTTGCAGCATCTTCTAATCGCAATCGAGAATTGATCGAAGAATCAAGGGCTCCCGGTTCCGGCCGGGGGCCCTTTTTCGACGACGCGCGGAATCAAGTGAGTAGGGATCTCCAAAGAACGCATTCGATCGGAACTCTCCGAGCCGAGTGAACTTCCTGCGGTCGGATTCAACGAAGCAGGTTGTTCGAGAAACTTTTTATCGTTTGAGAAAGTTTTTCCTTGACAAAATTCTGGTTTCGTGTAATAATTCGACTTCTCTAACGCGGGAGTAGCTCAGTTGGTAGAGCGCAACCTTGCCAAGGTTGAGGTCGCGAGTTCGAGACTCGTCTCCCGCTCCAGAATTTTCGAAGGAAGAGGGTAGCCGCAAGGAACCCTCTTTTTTTGTGGGTTTGCATGGCCCCTGGATGACGGAATTGGTAGACGTAGCGGACTTAAAATCCGCCGCCTTTAATCGGGCGTACGGGTTCGACCCCCGTTCCAGGGACCATCAAATGTTGCTTCGAGAGGGGGCGAAAAATTTTCGTCAACCTCTTGACAAAATTTCGAAAATCTGTATAATTCCTCTTCTCAGCGGAATTTGCGGGAGTAGCTCAGTTGGTAGAGCGCAACCTTGCCAAGGTTGAGGTCGCGAGTTCGAGACTCGTCTCCCGCTCCAAGATTCCTAAGAGGAAGGGGAGAAGAATTTCTCCCCTTTTTTTCTACGGATAGGCGCCTACGAAAGCGTCCGAAAATTCAGACCTCGTTTCTGAAAAATTTCGACGGATTTGCTAAAATTCGTCGCTTTCTCAAGACCTCCGTGGGGGAGGTGTGAGAACTCTGATTTCCGGAAGTCGTCAACGGTTTTACGAGTGTGCGGTTGCCGACATTATTGCTATTTCACTCGATTTGTTACGTGGGGTTTGCCATGGCCGTTCAGCAGAACAAAAAATCCACCAGCAAGCGCGGTAATCACCGTGCTCATGACTTTCTGACCAACCCGCCCACCGCGATCGAAGCCACGACCGGTGAAGCGCATCGTCGTCATCACATCAGCCCGTCCGGTTTCTACCGCGGCAAGAAGGTGATCACGACGAAGATGGACGAATAATTCGTTCGTCGGTTGGAAGGTGGCTCTCGACAAGAAGCTTCCTCAAACCGCGGGGTTTCTCGGCGGCATCCGTACGGAATCCGAAGTGATCTGATGCGCGACCCCACGGCAGCTTTGCCCGCAGTCTTTCCCGGTGGATTCCGGGACCGACGAGAAAGCACGAAACGGTTTGAGTGTTGAGAACAACCTTGTAAAAAGTCGAAAGGGACTCCTCTACGGGGTCCCTTTTCTTTTGTGTGCAGGGCATTGGAAAAAGAAATTCTTTGTAATTGCCTTCTTGCGAGTCTCTCGGTGCTTCAGGCGACTCGTTAGCATGGGACGCATCGAAAAATTCAGAAGGAAGATCAACGCATGTATTCCCGCATCATCGGCACGGGCTCGGCCCTGCCAGAAAAGTCGCTTACCAACGATGAGTTCGCCCGCCTGCTTGCCAAGGACGGTATCGAAACGAGCGACGAATGGATCCGCTCGCGCACGGGCATCGTGACGCGCTACTTCGCCGACCCTGAAAGGGGAGAGTGCACGACGTCGCTCGCGGTCGAGGCCGCGAAGAACGCCCTTGAAGCGGCGGGCGTCTCGGGCGACGCGATTGATCTCATCATCGTCGCGACGACGACGCCCGACATGATTTTCCCGTCGACAGCCGCGCGCGTGCAGGCGGCGCTCGGCGCCCAGGGCTGTGCCGCCTTTGACGTGCAGGCCGTGTGCGCGGGCTTCATCTACGCCTTGAACGCCGCCGACGCCATGCTGCGCGCGGGTCCCTACCGCCGTGCGGTCGTGATCGGCGCCGAAACGATGTCGCGCGTCATCGACATGAAGGATCGTTCGACCTGCGTTCTCTTCGGGGACGGAGCGGGTGCCGTGGTGCTCGAATCGAGTTCGGACCCGGGGGTCCTGGCCGCTCGAATGTATGCGGACGGACGCTTTGACGAAAAGATTCTCGGGCTTACCGCGCGCGTCGACCGCGGTCAAATCGTCGGTCATCCCTACATCAACATGGACGGCCGTCAGGTCTTCAAGCTTGCCGTCGACGGCCTCGTCAACTCCGCCCGCGAGGTGGCCGATCTCGCCTGCGTGCGCACCGAGGACGTGGCGCTTTTCGTGCCGCATCAGGCGAACCTTCGCATCATGACGATGGTCGCCAAGAAACTCGGCATCGACGAAGCGAAGATGGTGCAGACGGTACACGAGCACGGGAACACCTCGGCCGCATCCGTACCGCTTGCACTCGACCGAGCGGTGCGCGAAGGCCGCGTCAAGTCGGGCGAACTCGTCCTCCTGCAGGCCGTGGGTGCGGGCATGGCCTGGGGCTCGGCGCTCGTTCGCTGGTAATTCCCGCCGTTTGACGTGAAAATGGTACGACTTTAAGCGAAACGGACGATATCGTCGGTTCCGCTTGTCGGTGTCACCTTGCTAAACTTCCCGCACTTCAACGTAGGTGCACATTCCCAGGATTTTCAAGATGCGCATTGCTTTCGTATTCCCCGGTCAGGGCAGTCAGTCCGTCGGGATGCTCGGCGGCTTCGCCGACAATGAAACGGTCCGCGGCGCCCTCGCACGCGCCGACGAAGCGCTCGGCTTCTCGATCGAACGCCTCATCGCCGAAGGCCCGGCCGAAGAACTCAACCTCACGGTCAACACGCAGCCCGCGGTGCTCGCTTCCTCGGTCGCGTTCTATGAAGCCTGGTTGGCGGCCGGCGGCCAGAAGCCCGAACTTCTTGCGGGCCATTCGCTCGGCGAATACTCGGCCCTTTGCGCCGCAGGAGTCTTCCCGCTCGAAGAGGCGGTGAAGCTCGTGCGCTTCCGCGCCGAAGCCATGCAGTCGGCCGTCCCCGTGGGCGTGGGCGGCATGGCGGCCGTGATCGGCCTCTCCGACGAAGACGTGGAAGCTGCTTGTGAAGCGGGCCGCGCCGCCGGCACGGTCGAAGCCGTCAACTTCAATTCGCCCGGCCAGGTCGTCATCGCCGGACACATCGAGGCCGTGCGCGCCGCCGTGGAAGACGCCAAGGCCCGGGGCGCCCGACGCGCGATCGAGCTCCCCGTTTCGGCTCCCTTCCACTCGAGCCTTCTCGAGCCCGCCGCAAAGCGTCTTGCCGAACGTCTCGAAGGCGTTTCGATGGCCGAACCCTCGATTCCCGTCATCGCCAACGTCGACGTGACGGAGCACAAGAATCCCGATGAAATCCGCGCGGCGCTCGCCCGTCAGGCGTGCTCGGCCGTGCAGTGGGTGAAGACGATCGAAGCCATGAAGGCCGCGGGCATCACCGACATCGTTGAATGCGGTCCGGGGCGCGTTCTCGTCGGCCTCATCCGCCGCATCGCGCCGGAAATCAAGACGCACAACATTTACGATCAGGCAACGCTCGAGAAAACGCTCGCCGCGCTGTCGAACTGATAGGAGTTCCAAGATGGAAAAAGCCGTTTTTGCCGCTGACGCCCTTGCGGGCCGCGTGGTTCTCGTGACGGGTGCGAGCCGCGGGATCGGAGCCGGCATCCTTGAAGCCTTCGTGAAAGCGGGCGCCACCGTGGTGGGGTCCGCCACGAGCGAAGCGGGTGCCGAGAAAATCACGGCGCGCATCGCCGAATTGGGCGGCACGGGCCGCGGCGTCGTGCTGAACGTCAACGACGCCGACGCCGGTCAGAAGAGCGTCGCCGACATCGTCGAGGCCTACGGCCGCATCGACGTCCTCGTCAACAACGCCGGCATCACGCGCGACACGCTCGCCATGCGCATGAAGGACGAACAATGGGACGATGTGATCGACACGGACCTCTCGGCAGCCTTCCGCTTCGCGCGCGCCTGCCTGCGTCCGATGATGAAGCAGCGCTCGGGCCGCATCATCTCGATCACCTCGGTCGTGGGCGCCATGGGCAACCCCGGTCAGGTGAACTATGCCGCCGCCAAGGCGGGCCTCATGGGCATGACCAAGGCCCTCGCGCGCGAAATCGGCTCGCGCGGGATTACGGTCAACTGCGTGGCCCCGGGCTTCATCGACACCGACATGACGCGCGTCCTTTCGGACGAACAGAAGGATCATCTGCAGGCGCAGATTCCTCTCGGCCGCCTCGGTTCGGTCGACGACATCGCGCAGAGCTGCCTCTTCCTCGCATCCGACGCGGGCGCCTACATCACGGGAGTCACGCTTCATGTGAACGGCGGAATGTACATGGGTTAATTCCACTCCCTCTGCGGAAGCCGTTCTGATAAAATCCAACATCACCCGACCCGCAGCAGCTTTTCTCGCGCGGGGGTGTTTGTTTCCCATCTCTTCGCTTCGGGCGGAGAGTCGCAATCAATTCCATACCCTTAGCGGAGTTACTGAAATGGACGATATTGAACTGAAGGTTAAGAAGATCGTTGCCGAACAGCTTGGCATCAAGGAAGAAGACATCAAGAACGAATCCTCCTTCATCGAAGACCTCGGCGCCGACAGCCTCACGACGGTTGAAATGTCGCTCGCCCTCGAAGACGCCTTCGGCATCGAAATCCCTGATACGGAACAGGAAAACCTCCGTACGGTTCAGCAGGCCATCGACTACGTCAAGTCGGCCGTCAACAAGTAAGGTTTTCGCCTGAATCGGATTCACCGGACTTTGTTCCGGTGCGACGTGGGACCCCGCCAAAAGGGTCCCATCTTCGTTTTAGGGCCCTCTGAAAATACCGTCTTTTCGCTAATCTTTTCGGTCGAAAAGACTTTTGAACATCTACGCATAAAGGTTTTAGGCATGGATCGTCGTGTTGTCGTTACCGGTCTCGGCGCGGTGACTCCCCTTGGCAATGATCTCGCCACGAGTTGGCAGGCCGCTCTGCGCGGCGAATGCGGCATCGATACGGTGACGCAGTTCGACGCCTCGATTCTCGGCTCTCAGATCGCCGGTGAAGTGAAGAACTTTGACGCCACGAAGTATCTCGGCGTCAAGGAAGTCCGTCGTTTCGACCGCTTCGTGCATTTCGGCGTGGCCGCCGGGATCATGGCGCTCGAAGACGCTGGCATTGAAGTGACGGAAGAACTCTCTCCCGAAATCGGCGTCGCCATCGGCGCCGGGATCGGCGGCATTCCCGTCATTACGGCGAACTATCAGGCGATGGTCGACCGCGGTCCCCGCCGCATTTCGCCCTTCATGATTCCGGGCTGCATCATCAACATGGTTTCGGGGCAGCTCGCGATCATGAAGAACCTCAAGGGTCCGAACATCGCGCACGTCACGGCGTGCTCGACGGGTCTGCACGCCATCGGTGAAGCGATGCACATGATCAAGCGCGGCGACGCGACGGTCATGGTCGCGGGCGGTTGCGAATCGACGATTCATCCGCTCGCCATGGGGGCCTTTGACGCCATGCACGCGCTTTCGCGCCGCAATGACGATCCGAAGACGGCTTCGCGTCCTTTCGACAAGGACCGGGACGGCTTCGTGATGGGCGAAGGCGCGGGCGTTCTCATCCTCGAAGAGCTCGAACACGCTCTCGCGCGCGGCGCCAAGATCTACGCCGAAGTCGTGGGCTACGGCCTTTCGGGCGACGCCTTCCACATCACGACGCCTTCGACCGACGGTCCGCGCCGCTGCATGGAAATGGCGATCCGTCACGCCGGCATCAAGCCCTCCGACATCGCCTACCTCAACGCGCACGGCACATCCACGGCGGTTGGCGACGTTAATGAAGTCAAGGCCATCAAGGAAGTCTTCGGCGAACACGCCAAAAAGCTCGTCGTCAACTCCACGAAATCGATGACCGGACACCTTCTCGGCGGTGCGGGCGGCGTCGAATCGGTCTTTACGGTCATGGCCGTCAAGAATCAGATCTCGCCTCCGACCATCAACGTGCAGAACCAGGATCCCGAGTGCGACATCGATTGCTGCGCAAACGAAGCCCGTGAAATGACGATCGAATACGCCATGAAGAATTCGTTCGGTTTCGGCGGCACGAATTCGACCGTGATCTACAAGCGCTGGCACGACTAATTCGCGTCATCTCAACGCAAGAAGAGCCCCCTTCGAGCCCAAGGCCCGTCGGGGGCTTTTTTTTCATGGGAAGACCTCTCCGAACGCAACGCGGCGCCCGAAGGCGCCGCGGAAAGAAGGAAGGCTTCAGACGTTACTTCGCGGCTTCGCTCCCTGCGATGCGGCCGAACACCATGATGTCGGTGTAGGCGTTCGAGCCGAGACGGTTCGAGCCGTGCGTGCAGCCCGTCACCTCACCCGCAGCCCAGAGGCCGGGGATGGGCTTGTCGTTTTTGTCGAGCACCTGAGCCTTGGGATTGATCTTGAGGCCGCCCATCGTGTGGTGCACGGACGGAACGCCGCGGTAGATCCAGTAGGGGCCTTCGGAGAGGTCGGAGAACTTTCCTCGGTATCCGAAGTCGAGGTCCTTGCCGGTCTTGGCGAATTCGTTGACGCGCGCAACGGTCGCCTTCAGGGCGTCGGCCGGGATGTCAAAAGCGGCCGCCACTTCGTCGAGCGTCTTGCCGGTCTTGAGAATGCCCGTCTTCGAGAAGACGCGCACTTCGTCCTGGTGGTGTTCGATCGCGTGCGCTCGGTCTTCCACCGCCTGGTTGAAGAGCGCATAGCAGTATTGGCCCGTCTGCTCGAGAATGGCCTTACTCATCACGTCGCGGCGTTCGAGCTCTTCGACAAAGCGCTTTCCTTCCTGATTGATGAGGATGGCGCCTTCAAAGCGGGCGTCGTCGATGAGTTCGATCGCGCCCGAAATCGGGTCGCACATCGGATAGGTCTGGATCTGTTCCATATTGACGGAGGCGGCGCCCACCTTTTCGGCCATGAAGATGCCGTCGCCCTGCGCGCAGGGCAGGTTCGTCGTCTTGAAGCCCTCGCCGTAGAAGGGGTTGAGCTTGGCGCGCAAGGCCACGTTCGCGCTGAAGCCGCCCGTCGCGATGACGACGCCCTTCTTGGCGTTCACCTGATGGATCTTTCCGTCGATCTCGGCCTTGACGCCCGTGACGCGGCCGTCCTTGTCACGGATGAGCTCGGTGACGCGCGTTTCCGTGAAGATCGGAATCTTGCGCTCCGTCGTCGCCTTGACGAACTTGTTGATGAATTCCGCGCCCGTCGCGCCCTTCGGAATGAGGGAGCGCTTCACGGAGTGTCCCCCGAAGTGGAAGAGATTGTCTTCCTGGAATTCGACGCCGATCGTGTCGCGCAGCCACAAGGCCGTCGGCAGGGCGTTTTCGACGAGAACGCGCACGACGGCCGGGTCACCCAACATGTCGCCGCCCTTCATCGTGTCCTGAAAGTGCTGTTCGACGCTGTCCTTGATGCCGAGCTTTTGCTGCACCCAGTTGTTGGCGGCCGCGTATTCCGCGCCCGAGATGAGAGAGTTGCCGCCGAGCGTCGGCATCTTTTCGAGCATCACGACCTTGGCGCCCGAGTCGTGCGCCGAGACGGCGGCGGCGAAGCCCGCACCGCCCGCGCCGATCACGATCACGTCGTAGCCGTCCTTTTCGGGGATCTTCACTTCACGCTTCGTGACGATGAGCGGCGTCGCCGCAAGCGTCACGCCCGCTTTGTCGGCCGCGGCCTTGACGGCGGCCTTGAGCGCATCGGACGAGAGCGTGGCGCCCGAAATCGAGTCGACGGCGACGCTGTTGCCCGCAATGATCGCTTCGCGCAGGTCTTTGTAGACCTTCTGCGTGAGGACGGGATTTTCCTCTTCCTTGACGATGCGGATGTCGGCAATTTTGTTGTTGTCGAAAGTGACGGCCACCGTAATGTCGCCGTGCTTACCCGTGGCGGTGCCTTCAAAGGTCTGAGCGGCCGATGCGCCGCAAGAGAGTCCGGCCGAGGCAAGTCCGACCGCCAGGGCCGTCAAAAGGAACTTATGCATACGTCCTCCGATAAAGAGAAAACCATTCCATAAGAATCATTATGGTCGCCCGGCTTCGCGGGACACAACGGTGTTACTACTGCCGTCCCGCTTCCGGGGAGAAAGGGGGTGTTGTACGCGGAGGAAAACGCCGCGGCTGCGGGAAGCGGCATTCCGTCGTGGAAGAGCAAAACGGAAAGGAAGAACGAAAAAACGGGGCTTCCCCCGTAAGGGAGGAAGCCCCGCCATCACCAAAGGAGAGAATTTACCGTTTTAGGCCCAAGGCTTTTCCTTGGCAGCTTCGCGGCCGGCGATGCGGCCGAAGACGATGCATTCGGCGTTGTTCGTCGCGCCCTGGTAGATGTTGCCCCACATGGAGCCGAGTTCGCCCGCGGCGTAGAGGCGCGGAATCGGCTTGTCCTGCGGATCCATCACCTGACCCTTGACATTCTTCTTCGGACCGCCCTGAGTGTTGAGCATCGTCGGGTAGAGCGCCACGGCGTAGTAGGGACCGTCGCCCAAAGGTTCGGAAACGATCGGCGCTTCGCGGCCGGCAAAGGCGGTCTTGCCCTTCGGGTCGCGCTTCAAGATGCGGCCGAATTCCGTGTCCTTGCCGTTCTTGATGTCGGTGTTCCAGCGGTTCACCGTCGCTTCGAGCGTGTCGGCCGGAACCTTGATCTTTTCGGCGAGTTCGCGGATCGTGGCGGCCTGGATCAGAATGCCGCTCTTGATTTCTGCGGAGTTGTCTTTGCTCCACTTGTAGTTTTCACGGTTGAGGGCGTAGCCCGAGGTGGCGCCGCCGCAGATCGGACCGGCCTTGCGGGCCTTTTCGTCCATGATCAGCCAGCAGGGGATGCGCGGGTAGCGGTGCTTAATCGGGTCCATCTGGTTCACGGCGTAGAGGCAGGTGTGGTTGTCAAGCCCCTTTTCGTTCACGAAGCGCTTGCCGTCCTGGTCGACCCAGATGTGGGACGGGGCCAGAATGTTGAGCTGGATCGCGGTCTTGAGGCCGGGAACCTTCATGCCGACCGGGCAGGAGTAGGCGGTCATGTGCCAGAGGCGCGCGCCCATCGTCTGCGTCATGCGAAGGCCGTCGCCCGTGTTGCCCGGGGAGCCGAGCCCCTGGATTTCCGTGCCGAGCGCATAGGTGCGAAGGCTCTGCGCGTCGAATTCGTAGCCGCCCGTCGTGACGACGACGGCGCGGTTGGCGCGGATGTTGATGCGCTTGCCGGCGTGCTGCGCGACGACGCCCACGACTTCGCCGTTGCGGCGGATGAGTTCGAGCGCGGGCGTCTCGAGCATCACTTCGATCTTGCGGACTTCTTCGACCGCATAGCGGTACTGGTCAAAGAGCATGTCGCCGCCGCGCTTCTTGCCGCGGATGCGCCACTTGTCGACCGTGTCGGCGCCGGGAAGGGAGGCAAAGCCGGCATGACCGTAGATCATGAGCTTGGTGTCGGGCTTGAGGTCTTCGATGAAGGTCTTGGCGCCCTGGATTTCCTTGCAGAAGATGTCGAGGAGCGCTTCGTCCTTTTCGCTGTCGGCAAAGGCGTAGGTGGCGTTGAGGTAGGTGTAGGCGTCCTTGGCGTCCTTCGGGATCATGAAGCCGCCCGAGGAGACGGCCGTGTTGCCGCCGCCCTGCGCGAGCTTTTCGAGGATGAGGACCTTGGCGCCCGCGTCGTGGGCTTCAATGGCCGCACAGGCGCCGGCACCGCCGTAGCCGAGAACGACGACGTCGGCCGTCTTGTCCCACTTCAGGTCCTTTGTGTATTCCACGGCCTGGACGCCGGCGACGGGGAGCGTCAGAGCGGCGGCGAGACCGCCGCGAAGAATGTTTCGACGTTGCAGATTCATGATGTTCTCCTTTCGAAATCAGTCGGGAGGGTCGTCGTTACGGCACGACGATGTCGGGGAATTCGTGGCAGTTGTCGCACGAGAGCTTCGGGAGCTTGTGGCCCGAGTGGCAGGTGACGCACTGGGCTTCGCCGAGGTGCGTGTCGTGCGGGTTGATGTCGTCGGACTCGGTCTGCTTGGCGAGCGCGGCGTAGCTGCCTCCGTGGCACTTGAGACAGGTGCTCATGTCGACTTCGTTCGTCGGCTTCTGCCCGGGGTGGCAGTTCTGGCAGGTGACGCCGCGCGCGACGTGACGGTCGGCAAGCATGGGCTTGTCGGCGGCCGAGACGGAGCCCGCGAGGAGGGCGGCCGCGCAGAGAAGCGCATAGGTGGCGTTGCGGATCATTTTGGGGATCTCCTTGGATTGGGAACACCGTCATTCTTTCCCCGACCGTTGCCTAGGTAATCGGGATGAGGTCAAGGAAGTCGCAGATAGAGGACGAAAAAAGCCGCCGAAGCGGATTCGGCGGCTTGTGCGGAGGAGATCCTGCGGTTGGTTTGTCGGTTGTGCGTTTATTCCGTCACGTAGGTGGCGGTGAGTTTCGCTTTCGCGAGTGCTTGCGCGTGGAGCATGAAGCCCGCCGTCGGGCAGTTGCTTTCCTTCGTGAGCTCAAGCTTTTCGACGGGGAGCGCCCAGACGGTGAAGACGTAGCGGTGCATGCCGTCGCCCGCGGGCGGCGCCGCCCCGCCGTATTCCGCTTCGCCGTAGTCGTTGCGAAGCGTGATCGCGCCGAGCGCTTCGAGGTCCTCCGGAGAAGCGCCTTCGGGGAGCGAGCGCAGGGCGGCGGGGAGGTTCAAGACGCACCAGTGCCACCACCCCGAGCCCGTCGGGGCGTCCGGATCGCAGCAGGTCACGGCAAAGCTGCGGGTGCCTTCGGGCGGATCCCGCCAGGAGAGTTCGGGCGAACGGTTGCCGCCGGCGTAACTCTGGGCCGCGGGCATGCGGCTTCCTTCTTCAATCGATCGGCTCGTCAGTCTCATTTCGATTTCCTTTTGGTAAACGTTGACGAAGGGCGTCGGCTCGCACGTGCGCAACGCCTTTCCTTTGCCAGAAATTCTAGTGATCCCTTTTTGCCGACGTACGGAACGAAGCTTGGAAAGATCCGTACGGAGCGTTCGTGTATGGCGAAGACACCGCGTCCGCGTAGACGACGGTCACTACGAGCCGGACTGAAGTGTTCCGGGAAGGCTTCTTTCGACGGGAGTCTTCGCAGCGAGGCGAAGATGCGCAAGGAGTTTTTTCGCCGCGCCGGTCAGACGGCTTTCATCGGCGGGAACCACGATGCGAAGCGTCCGCTTCGCCCAGTCGTCTTCGAGTCGAATGCAGCCGAGCGTGGCGTCGCCGCCGAAAAAGGTTTCGTAGGTGGATTGGGTGGCAAAACCGATTCCGACGCGGGCGCGGACGTAGCGCGCCATGATGCCGATGCTCGGAACGCGGATTCTCGGCACGATCGGGCGCCCCAACTCCACGGCTTTGGCGAGCATGAAGGTCTGCATGCTCGCTTCGTTCGAGAGGGCGACGAAGGCCTCTTCGAGGGCCTCCTCAAAGCGGCAGCTTTGCCGTTTTACGAGCGGATGGTCGTGCGCCGCAAAGAGGACGAGCGAATCCTCTCGGTAAGGATAAAAACACAGGCCGCCGTGGAAATCGCTGAAAGCCGTGATGCCGATGTCCGCTTCGCCGAGGGCGATGACTTCCGCGACGCCGCGGCTCGTGAAAAGGCGCTGATCGATGCGAATGTCCGGATGGTCGAGGAGAAAGTCGCTCAGATCGTCGGGCAGAAACGCGACGGCGGCGTTGTAGTTGGCGGCGAGCCGCACGACCAGCCGTTCGTCGCCGCGAAAGGCCGTCATGGCGTCCGTCATGCGGGTGATTTGTTGAAACACCTTGCGGGCTTCCGCCGCCAGACGTTCGCCCGCGGAGGTAAGCGCGAGTCCCCGGGGGAGTCGCTTGACGAGGTCGCACCCGGCCTCTTCCTCGAGGTGCTTGAGCCGGACGCTCGCGGCCGAGGGCGTGATGCAGCACTGCGCCGCCGCCCGCGTGAGGTTGCCCGTGTCGGCAATCGCAAGAAAGACGCGAAGATCGGCGAAATTGATGTGCTTCATGGTCGTTTGCTCGTCAGGGACGGGCGGGTTGTTTTGTTCTTAGGCGCCCAAGAGGGGTTCAAAGGGAAGTATACGAGCGTTCGCGAATGGCGAACGTTCGGTTGAAGAAAGAAAAATTTTCACATTTCCTTGAATTCTGTAGACTTTTTCGTCGAAATGAAGCTCTGCCGATTGTTTTTTATGAGAAAAAAAACAACGGATGTCGCCGCGGTTTCGCGGACGAAGGAGCGACGAACGGTTCCGAAAACCGGAACGAACGACCCCGAAAGGAGATCCATGATGACGTTTCGTCAAAACGCAACGGCCGCGATTCTTGCGGCGCTTTTCGCTTCTCTGAGTGCTCAGGCGGCGGACAAGGACTACAACGCTCAGCTCGCGGGCGCGCACATGAAGAAGGGTTTCGACTGCGCCAGTTGCCACGTCAACGGCATGCAGGTGAGTGACTCGGAAACCGAGATCAACAAGCAGTGTGTGAGCTGTCACGGCGGTCTTGAGAAGCTTGCCGATTCGAAGAAGAAGCCCGATCCGCATGCGAGCCACATCGGCACGATTCAGTGTACGACCTGCCATGCCGGTCACGTGGAGTCGCAGTCGTACTGCCTGAGCTGCCACGACTTCCCGGCGATGAAGATCCCGTTCGGCAGCGCCAAACACGTTGAATGGAAGTGGAAGGACCTCGCGTCCTACAAGGACGTCGCGCCCGTCCGCTCGGAAGAGGCCGATCTCGTAGTCGTGGGCTCGGGCGCTGCGGGTTTCGTTGCGGCCATGGAGGCGCACGAAAAGGGCGTTCGCAACATCGTCATTCTCGAAAAGATGCCGATCCCTGGCGGCAACTCCCAGTTCGCGGCGGGCGGTATGAACGCGGCGGGCTCCGTCTATCAGCAGGCCAAGGGCATTAAGGATACGCCCGAAATGATGGCGGCCGACACGATGAAGGGCGGCAAAAACACGAGCGATCCGAAGCTCGTCGAAATCTTCGCGAAGAATTCCGCCGAATCGATTGCGTGGCTCAAGGAGCGCGGCGCGGAACTTGAAAACGTCGCCGCGGGCGGCGGCGCTTCGGCGCCCCGCATGCACGGCCCGAAGGGCGGCAAGGCGGTCGGACCGTATCTTTCGGCCTTCTTCCGCGACCAGGCCGAAAAGATGGAGGGCGTCGATCTGCGTCTCAACAGCCGGCTCGTTCGCCTCCTCACCGACAAGTCGGGTGCGGTGACGGGCGTTCTGGTCGAAGGCAAGCACAACGGTGTCTATGAAATCAGGGCAAAGGCCGTCGTACTAGCGACGGGCGGGCTCGGCGCGAACAAGGCGCTTGTCAAGCAGTATCTGCCGAATCTCGATCCGGCCACGAAGACCTCGAATCAACCCGGCACGACGGGCGACGGCATGTATCTCGGTGAACAAATCGGCGCGGCGCTCGTCGACATGAAGGAAATTCAGCTCAATCCGACGTTGCTTGTGGGCTCTCCCGTCATCATCTCCGAGACCGTCCGCGGCCAGGGAGCCGTCTTCGTGAACCGTGAAGGGAAGCGCTTCATTTCCGAAATGACGACGCGCGATGTCACGAGCGCGGCCGTCTCCGCGCAGACGGGCGGCACGGCCTTCGAAATTTTCGACGACGGGACGGTGAGCCGCGTCGCGCAGCTCAAGGCCTGCTTCGAACTTGGTCTCGTGAAGGAAGGCAATACGCTTGAAGAGCTCGGAAAGAACGCCGGCATCGATCCGAAGGCTCTGGCCGAGACGATCCGCGTCTACAACGGCTACGTCGAAAGCGGCAAGGATCCGGACTTCAACCGTCCGAAGCCTCCCTTCAAGATCGAAGGACCCAAGTTCTATGCGATCGAGATCACGCCCGCCATCCACTACGCCATGGGCGGTCTCAAATTCAACGAAAAGACCCAGGTGATCAACAAGGAAGGCAAACCCATCGAAGGTCTCTTCGCGGCGGGTGAAACGACGGGCGGTCTGCACGGCAAGAACCGTCTCGGCGGCAACTCCGTCTCCGAAACGATCACGTTCGGCCGCATCGCGGGCGACGAAGCCGCCAAGCGCGTGCTCGGTAAGTGAGTTTGATCAAAGGGCGCCCCGGCCTCTCTGGCGGGGCGTCCCGAAGTGACGCTCCATGTGGGAAGGCCGCTTCTTCTGAAGGGAAGGAGCGGCTTTCACATACTTGAGGTGGGAGCCGGCAGTGTCCGCAAAACGAAGAACCGCCTCCCCGGACTGTCTGGAGAGGCGGTTCGAACCGCTCCAAGAAAGGAGAACCGATTAGCGGGCGTTCATCGCCTTGTCAATCGAGAACGGCCAGGCCTGATAGCCCGAGCAGTTCTTCAACTGAATTTCGACGGACGGCTCCTTGGCACCCCACTTGAATTCTTCAATGTAGGGGTTGGGCGAGGAGGTGAAGGCGCCCGAAGCCAGGTCGAAGTTGGCGCCGGCCGTGGCCGAGTAGACGAAGATCGAATTCTTGTCGGCCTGGTATTCGGTGAGCGACGTCACGGGGCTGTACCATTCGTGGCCGCGTTCCTTGCCGTATTCCCAAACCTGTTCGACCGTCATCTTCTTCTGGTCGATCTTGTAGACGACCGCACGGCTGTACTTCATTTCCGGAAGAGCCGGCTGTTCCATACCGCGGGCGTCGCCGTTGTCGAAGGCCGAGAGGTAGAGGATGTCGCCCTTGCTCATTTCGTCGATCTTGAAGGCCGTGTGCTGCGTCCACGTCCAGTCGAAGCCGCCTTCGCAGACGGAGCCTTCGCACTTGATGGGCTTGCCGTTCTTGTCGACCGGCGTCAGGACCTTTTCCGCCCAACCCTTCTTCCAACCTTCGGGGGAGCCGAGGATCCACTTCACCTTCTTGTCGCGGCCGATCTTGATCATCGCGGACTGATGGCGCGAGGAGATGATGATGGAGTCGTCTTCCGGGTCGTAGTCGACGGAGTTGACGTGCGCCCAGTTGCGGCCCGCGCCCGTGCCGACGATGTCGCCGAAGCGGTCGGACTGGTCGAGCGCCTTGATGTCGTCTTCCGTGAGGGTCTTGCCGGCCTGCGAAGCGTCGATGTTGAGGCAGACGGCGCCCTGGTCGAGGACCTTCAGAACGTTGTCGCGGTACGGGTCGAGAATGTCGGCGAGACGCCATTCGTCCACGACCACGCCTTCCTGGTCGATTTCGGCGATCACGTCGCGGACCGTGTGCACGTTCTTGCCGTCAGGACGCTTGTAGTTGGACGAGGCGACGCGAAGGAAGAAGTGACCGTTCTGCGCGTCGTCCATCGAGTGCGAGTAGTCGGAGAAGCGAAGCGGCAGGCGGCGGTTGAAGACTTCGCGGCCCATGATGTCGTACTTGACGTAGCGCTGGCCGTAGCCCCAGGTGAGCATGCCGTCGTCGTTCTGCTTGAAGCCCATCATCACGCCGGCGCTGTAGATCGAGTTGAGGTCGTAGATGGGGTTGGCCATCATGTACCAGCGGACGTGACCGGCCGTGTCGAGAATCGTGTTCTGCGGCCAGAAGTTCCATTCGAGCGCGCCGCCCGAAGGATTGTTCCAGACGACGCGCGTGCCGACGCCGGACTTTTCCGCGATGTTGTTGACAAAGTAGAGACGGTCCTGGAATTCGGGATCGACCTTCTTGACTTCGACGCCGTACGGAATTTCCTTTTCCATCGTGATGCCGGCCACTTCAAAGTAGACGGGCGGGGCGTAGAGCTGGATCGTGTCGGTGAACTTTTCGGTCTTGCCGCGCAGTTCACGGGTGTAGGACACTTCGACCTTGTTGACGTAGTCGGGATAGAGACCGAAGACGGGGATGCCGCCGTGCGTCAGAACCTGGCGGTCGGAGACCTTGTACTTGATTTCGCGGCCGTCGGGCTTCGGGAGAACGCGCACCGTGACGTCCTTCACCGTGTAGCCGCCGTCGCGCACGATGGCCGTGAGCGGGGCGATGCCATACGGGTTCATCATCACTTCGCCGAGGTGACCCTGGACGTGATAGTCGACCTTCGGACCCGAGGGACCGCCGATGGCGAACGCGGCGACCGGAATCGCAGCCATGGCGCAGGCGAGGAGTTTGAGGCGGAAATTCATGAAGTTCTCCTTTCGAGACAAATGGCAAAAGGGAGGTGCCGAGAGGACGCCTCCGTTGCGGAGAATCATCGCCCGAAAGGAGGTCCGGTCACCATTCGCACATTCGGTAGCGAAGGAAGAGCTTTGCGAAATCCCGTTTCCTTTATTCCGGAAAGGATTGCGGGTAGTGTCCCGAGCACGGGCCGCTTTGCGGAAAATAGCTTTCCATAAAGCGAAAATGATGGAAAAGGAGGCGTTTTTCGCCCGGGCGGGGCGAACGGGTGGCGTTCGCCGCAGCTCGAAAACGAGCGAAAAAAGGCCGCCGAAGGACGTTCGGCGGCCCAAAGGAGACCTAAAAGAGAGAACAAGCGGTTTTATTTGTTTTCGGCGGCCATGCGGCCTGCGGTGCGGCCGAAGACCATGCAGTCGGCCACGGCGTTGCCGCCCAAGCGGTTTTCTCCGTGGACGCCGCCCGTCACTTCGCCCGCGGCGTAGAGGCCGGGGATGACCTTACCTTCGCGGTCGATCACTTCGGCGCGGGTGTTGATCTTGATGCCGCCCATGGTGTGGTGGATGGTCGGCACCTTGCGCGCGACGTAGTAGGGACCTTCCGTGATGGGACGGTCATCCGTATGGTTGGCTCGGAAGCCGAAGCGGTCCGTTTCGACTTCGTGGCGCGCGACGCGGTTGTACTCCTCGATTGAAGCGCGAAGGCGATTGACGTCGACCTTCATGATTTTAGCGAGGTCTTCGAGAGTGTCCGCCTTCTGCACGCGGCCCTGCTCGAGCATGTCGTGCATCGTGCGGCCGCTCAGAAGGTCGATCTTGTTTTCGTCCGGATAGCGCAGGTGGTTCTGCACGAGCCAGAAGGTCTGGCCGGGCTGCGCGAAGACGGCCTTGCTCAGGACGTCGCGCGGAGCGCCCTCGTCGACGAATCGGTCGCCGTTCGTGTTGATGAAGAGGCGGTTGCGGCCCGACGTCTTGATGTCGAGCATGAGGCCCGTGCCGGGCGTTCCGTTCGGATGAACCTGGATGTCGGCGAGGCCGATCAAGTCGGCGTTCACCTTTTCGGCCATGAGAAGGCCGTCGCCCTGAGCGGCGACGCTGATGTTCGAGCACCCGATTTCCTTGTCGAGGTTCGCTTCCTTCCAGATGCCTGTGTTCACCTTCTGGCGGAATTCGACGTTGGCGCCGAAACCGCCCGTGGAGAGGATGACGCCGCGCGTGCCGAAGACCTTTGCGGTCTTGCCGCGGCTTTCCACGGCAACGCCCGTGACGCGGCCGTTTTCTTCGATGAGGCCCGTCGCCTTCGTTTCAAGGAGGACCTTCACGCGGTCGGGATACTTCGCGAGCGCCTCTTCGAGGACGGCGATGTAGGTGTGGCCGCCCGCGGGATCGGGATAGTGCGAGCGCTGGAAAAGCGCGCCCGTCGCGGCGCCCACCTTTGGGTTCACCTTGAGGCCTAGGCTTTCGAGCCAGGCGAGCGATTCGGTCGCATGATCGGCGAGGTACTGCACGAGCGACGGATCGTTCGTGTTGTGGCCGCCCTTCATCGTCTGCTCAAAGTGCTTCTGCGGGTTGTCGTCGATGCCGAGCGCCTTCTGGTAGCTCGTGCCCGACGCATTGAAGGCGCCGCCGCAGACGTTGGTGGAACCGCCGAGGTAGCCAAGCTTTTCGACGATCGTCACGCTCGCGCCCGCTTCGAGAGCGGAGACCGCCGCGGCAAGACCCGCTCCGCCGCCGCCCACCACCACGACGTCGCTCGTCACGGTGTCGGGCAGGACGGCCGCTTCATGGATGCGCTTGAAGAAGGATTCGTCGGCTCCGGCCTTCTTGAGTGCCTGGCGCGTGCCCTGGAGCACCGCAAAGCTCGTGATGCTTGCGCCCGAAACGCCGTCGACCCCCGCGGTTTGCTCTCGGACGATCCGATCTCCCAAGGTTTTGATCGCTTCGGCGCCGACGCCCGGGCTTTCGAGGGCGTCGTTCGAGGTGACCTTGACGATGCGTCCTCCTTCGAGCGTCACTTCGACCGTGAAGGGCGCGATGAGTCCCATCACCTTTTCCCGGTATACGCCGTCTTTGGGCGCGGCCCCGACCTGTGCGGCGAGCGCAAGGCCGAGGGAGAGCGCAAGAAGCTTCTTGACTTGCAACATGGTTTTCTCCTTTTGAGGGTTCGGCGGGGCGAAACGCCCGGCCGTTTCGGCCATGTTGTCCCGAAGGCCTGCCTAGGTAATCGGGATCAGGTCAAAAAGAGCGAAGATCCTCAGAGCTCCTTTCGAACGAAAAGGACGGTCAGCGGCGCCAGGTCGGCGACGTTGTGGACGTTGAGCTTGCGGTAGGCCGAGAGCCGGTGCGCGTGCACGGTGCGCTCGCTGATGCCGAGGCGCTCGGCAATCTGTCGGTTCAAAAGCCCCGAGGCGACGTAGCGCACGATTTCCTGCTCGCGCTCGGTGAGTTCGCGAAACTTTCTCTTCCACGCGGCCGAGTCGAGCGGCATTGCGCGTTGATCGCAGTCCTCCTGCACGATCGTCGCGACCGACGTCAGAAGGCGCGGGGCGTCGACAGGCTTGAGAAGAAAGTCTTTCGCGCCCTTTTTAAGGGTGTGTACGGCCATGTCGACGTCGCCGTGTCCCGTGAGAAAGAGAATGGGAAGGGGGTACTCGCGGCGGTTGAGCTCCTCCTGCATTTCCAGCCCCGAAATCTCCGGCATGCGCACGTCGAGGATGAGGCAACCCGGACGCGAGGGCGTGTCTTCGGCGAAAAAGTCCGAGGCCCTTTCGTAGCAGGCGACGTCCCATCCTTCGGCGGAAAGCATGATTTCGAGCGATGCGAGTTGATCGGGATCGTCGTCGACGATGCGCACGAGCGGTTTTTCAGTTTTTCGGGTCATGACGTTGGGATTCCTTGGGGGCGTTGTCGGAAGGCAGCGGGAGCGTGATGCACGCTTCGGTGACGTTGTCTTTTCTTTCGAGCGAGAAGTGTCCCATCGCCTTTTCCGTCAGGGTCTTGACGATGAGAAGCCCGAGGCCGAGGCCCTGTTCCTTGCTTGAAGAGAGCGGTGCGCCGTGTTCGGCGAGCGATTCGGCCGTAGTCTTGGCGTTGTCGGCGACGGTGATGAGCGCCTTTCCCTCTTTGAGTGAAAGAGACACGACGATCTTCGCGTCGGGCGTGTGCTTGGTCGCCTCCGCGGCGTTTTTGACGAGGTTCGTGACGCAGAGCTCCGCTTCGAGCGGATTCCACTCGAGAACGACGCTCGTCGCGGGAATGTCGCCCGTGATGCGGGCGTGCGCACTGACGGAGCCCTGTTGCGAAACGATGCGCCGCAGAATCGGGTTGACTTCGATGCGGGTGCTTTCGGGTTCGCGCCGCTTCACATACTGCCGCACGCGGTTCACGATTTCGGAAGCTCTTGCGCACTGAGACGAAATGAGGGCGAGCGAACGGCGCACGACCGCGGGAGCGTCGTCGTTCATTTCGGCGAATCGTTCAAGGGCGCGCGTGCTGTTGGCGATCGAATTGAGCGGACCGTTCAGTTCGTGCGTGATGAGGCTCGACATGGCGCCGATCACGCTCACGCGCTCGAGCGTTGCGAGGTGGCGGCTCATCTCGCTTTCCTTTTCCATGGCGAGGCGCAGTTCTTCGGTACGCTTCCTGACGAGGTGGTCGGCGCGGCGACTGTGAAGAACGAGTCCGACGACCGCCATCAGAAGAAGAGCGCAAAACGGCCAGTAGCGCTCGAGAAAGCTTCGCACCGAAGTGATGCGCAGGTATTCGAAGGGACCGCGACGGATCTGTCGGTAGAGGTCGTCGACGCTGTTGAAGTTCGACGTGACGCCCCAGCTCGCCCCCTCGGGAGTCTTCGGCATCGAAAGGAGCGCCGCCGTGATGTCGCGCGCCGTTTCCCAGCGGACCGTGTCGTTCGAGACGAAGGTCCAGTTGGGATAGAGCTCCGTCGAGTGTAGGCAGGGAAAGCCAGGCGTTTCCTTGAGGCCGATCGGGCGAAATCCGTCGACGAGTTCGGGTTCCGTTTTGCGCAGTTCTTCGACGGTGCAGGCGCGGGCCATGGCGACTTCGGCGTCGCCCCGGTTGACGGCGAGAAGAAGCTTCCGCACGGGCGAGCCCGCTTCGATGAAGGTCCAGTAGTCGTCCGGGTCGTAGCCGCGCGCGGCGATTTCGCCCATCGGCACGTAGACGCCCGTAAAGCCTTCTTCCCAGTTGGCGGCGGCGCGAAGCCCCTTGAGGTCGTCGAACGTGCGGTAGGGCGCTTCCTTTTTGACGAGAAAGACGGTTCCCACCGCCAGGTCGGGGCTCGCCGTCGTGGGCGTCACAAGCGTCGCGAGGTCGCGCAGACCCCGATAGTTCAGACGCCGATAAAAGCCCGAGGCCGCGAGGAAGAAGTCGATCGACTTCGTGCGGACCGCCGTTTCAAGGTCCTTGACGAGGTAGGGACGGATCGTGAATCGGTACTGCGGGAGCGTTGCGCTCAGATAGAGGAAGGTGTGTGCGAAGGCCTTTCGCTCGGAAGGAGAAAAGCTCGCCTCGATGTAGCCGATGCGGATTTCGGGAAGTTCGTCCGTCTTGATCGTCGGCGCTTCGGTTGCCTGCGCCCGCAGGAGCGCCGAAAAGAAGAAAAGGACGAGAAGTCCTCTCAGCAGTCGGAAAACGAAACGGGACGCGGACATGAAGAGGTTCGGAAAAATGTTCGGGGTGCGGCTCCGAAAGAAGTCGCCGAAGAAAAACTTAGCACGCCCCCGAAGGGGACGCAACGTCGCCTCCTTTGCAAAGCGCATTTCCCCGAAGAATCGGTCAGTCGGTCGAACCGTCTCTGCTCGTCGGGCGGAAAAAGAGGGCGAGCCGCTCTTCCGGCTCGGGCTGCGTCGTGAGCGACCCGACGACGAAAAGAACGCCCGAGACGAGGACTCCCACCGTCACGACGTGCGCGCCGAAGGGATGAAAGTTGGCAAACGACGCCCACAAATAGGCGGCAAGCCCGCCCGCCGCGGCGACGAGCGCCCCGCGGCCCGTCGCTCGGCGCCAGAAGAGGCTCGCGACGAGCGGAAAGAGGAAGGCCGTTTCGAGTCCGCCGAAGGCGATGAGGTTGATCCAGACGACGATGTCGGCGGGATGGAGCGCAAAGAGAAGCGCCGTGAGTCCGAGGACGAAAGTCACGACCCAGGAGAGGCGGAAAAGAAGCTTCGGACGGTCGGGGACGAGTCCTTCCTTTCGCAGAAGGTCCTGTACGAGCGCGGATGACGCGTTGAGCATGAGGGAGCTCACGGTCGAGAGCGTCGCCGCGAGCGGTCCGACGAGGGTGAGGCCCGCCCAGAAGGGCGACATGTGGTTCGCGATCAAATAGGGTATGACGCTGTCGGTCGTCTCGCCGATGAGTTCCACGGGAAGGTCGAGGACGCCGCGCGCGAGAACGCCGAGGAAGGTCATTCCGATCATGAGAAGGCCGCAGACGACGGTCCCGATCAGCATGGCGCGGTGGAGTTCGTCACTTTGCCGATAGGTGAGGCAGCGCATCGACGAGTGTGGCAGCGCGACCGTCCCGAAGCCGACGAGGAGCCACGCGGAGAGAAGCAGTCCCCAAGGTAGTGCTCCGCCCGCGTTCGGTGTGGTGAGCGAGGCATCGATCCGGGGGATCGTGAGAAGGAGCGCTTCGAGGTCGCCGCCGCCGAGATGGACGATCTCCCAGCCGAGAAGAAACATGCCGCCCACCATGAGGAGGGCGCAGATCGTGTCCGTGATGACGACGGCGCGGTAGCCGCCCAAGGTCGTGTAGAAGACCGTGACGAGCCCGAAGAGAACGAGTCCCGCCTCGTAGGGGAGACCCGCCGCCGCGGCAAAGAGCCGCGCGCCCCCGATGAGCTGTCCCGTCATCATGGTGACGAAGGCGACGAGGAGCGTGAGTGCGAGAAGTCGAGCGAGCCACGGATCGGCAAAACGCGCGCGGATGAGGTCAATCACGGTGACGGCGCCGATGCGGTGGCCGACGATCGCGAACTTCTTTCCGATCACGCCGAAAACGAGAAAGCCCGCGATGATCTGGGGCGCGGCGAAGACGACCCAGCCGAGTCCGAGCTGCCAGGCGACGCCCGGCCCCGAGACAAACGAGCTCACCGACCCGTAAGTCGCAATCATGCTCATGGCGAGGACGAATCCCTCGAGATTGCGGTCGGAGAGATAGAAGTCCTCAAGCGTCTTTTCCGCGGTCTTCCGGTTCTCGAGCCAGATCGACGTGAGCAGGAGAAGGAAGAGAAAGAGGACGATCGGAAGGAAAAGAAGGAGTTCCCTCATGCTTCGTCCCCCTTCGTGACTCCGCGTTCGGAAAAGTCAAGATTGCCCGAGCGAAAGACGAAGCGCACGAGCCACCAAACGACGGCGACGGAAAGGACGTATCCCCCGATCACGGCCGCCCAGAACCAGAGGGGAAGGCCTTCGAAAACCCGGTCGGAATCTTTGAGGAGTGCGAGAGCGATCCAGAAAAAGAGGACGATGAGGAGTGCGCCCGCAATGGTCGCGCGGGCCTCCCGGTCGGCGTTCTCCAGGGCTTCGTAATAGGCTTTGTCGTCGGTGTGCGTCATGGAGGGCGTAGGAAATGAAAACTCGAACGAGCGAAATGCCGGAAAAAGAGGGAGGCTATCGCACGCAATCGGCTAAAATAGCCTGCTCTTGTCGGACGGCAAGACCGCTTCGCGCGTCGAAAAAGCGGCGCGGGGAGCTTCACTATAGCGCGAAACCGCGACGGGCCCGTGCCCGAAGGGTCCCCATCGTGCGAAAGACGCCCTTCGGGCGGTCTTTTTCTCGGCGCGTCGAGCCCGTTTCTCCGCGCCCGCCGTCCCTTTCCATTGATTACAGACGATGCAGAATATCCGCAATTTTTCCATCATCGCCCACATCGACCACGGCAAATCCACGCTCGCCGACCGCCTGATTCAGCGCTGCGGCGGGCTCTCTGACCGTGAAATGAGCGCACAGGTCTTGGACAGCATGGACCTCGAGCGCGAACGCGGGATTACGATCAAGGCGCAGACCGCGGCGCTTCAGTACAAAGCCAAGGACGGTCAGACGTACGAACTCAACCTCATCGACACCCCGGGGCACGTGGACTTTTCCTATGAAGTGAGCCGCTCGCTCTCCGCCTGCGAAGGGGCTCTTCTCGTCGTCGACGCCACGCAGGGGGTCGAGGCGCAGACGGTCGCCAACTGCTACACGGCGATCGACCTCGGCGTCGAAGTGATTCCGGTACTGAACAAAATGGACTTGGGGAGCGCCAACCCCGAGGCCGCGGCCGAAGAAATCGAGGACGTGATCGGGATCGACGCGACCGACGCCATTCCGTGCTCCGCCAAGACCGGGATGGGGATCGACGACATCCTCGAGCGCGTCGTGCGCGACGTGCCGCCTCCGAAGGGAAGCCCCACGGAGCCCTTGCAGGCCCTCATCATCGACTCGTGGTTCGACAATTACGTGGGGGTCGTCATGCTCGTGCGCGTCGTCAACGGCACGTTGAAGCCAAAGGACAAGATCACCCTCATGGCGACGGGGGCGAACCACCTCTGCGAACAGGTGGGCGTCTTCACGCCGAAGTCGCGCACGCGCCCGCAGCTGACGGCCGGTGAAGTGGGCTTCGTCATCGCGGGCATCAAGGAACTCAAGGACGCCCGCGTGGGCGACACGATCACGCATGCCCAGCGTCCCGCCAAGGAACCCGTGCCGGGCTTCAAGGAAGTCAAGCCCCAGGTGTTCGCGGGCCTCTATCCGGTCGAATCGAATCAGTACGAAGCGCTTCGCGACGCGTTGACGAAGCTGCAGTTGAACGACGCGGCGCTCAAGTTCGAGCCCGAAGTCTCGCAGGCTCTCGGCTTTGGCTTCCGCGCGGGCTTTTTGGGACTCCTGCACATGGACATCGTGCAGGAGCGTCTCGAGCGCGAATACAACATGGACCTCATCACGACGGCGCCCTCCGTCGTCTACGAAGTCCTCATGACCAACGGTGAAGTCGTGCAGGTGGAAAATCCCTCGAAGCTTCCGCCCGTCGACAAGATCGAGGAAATCCGCGAGCCGATCGACACGGTGACGATTTTCGTCCCCGACGAGTACGTCGGCCCCGTGATGAAGCTCTGTCAGGAAAAACGCGGCATTCAGCGCAACATGGCCTATCACGGCCGCCAGGTGCACCTCACCTACGATCTGCCGCTCGCCGAAATCGTGCTCGACTTCTTTGACCGCATGAAGTCGCTCACCCGCGGTTATGCGTCGATGGACTATGAGTTCAAGGAATACCGCGCATCCGACGTGGTGCGCGTCGACATGCTCATCAACGGCGACAAGGTAGACGCCCTCTCGAGCATTCTGCACCGCTCGAACGCGATCGCGCGCGGGCGCGAAATCGTCACGCGCCTTCGCAGCCTCATTCCGCGCCAGATGTACGAAGTGTCGATTCAGGCCGCCATCGGCGCCAACATCATCGCCCGCGAGAACGTCAAGGCCCTGCGCAAAAACGTGCTTGCAAAGTGTTACGGCGGCGACATCACGCGAAAGCGTAAACTCTTGGAAAAGCAGAAGGCGGGCAAGAAGCGCATGAAGCAGGTGGGGTCGGTGGAGATTCCGCAGGAAGCCTTCCTTGCGATTCTGCAGGTTGAAGAAAAGTAAGGGAGACCCCAGGTGAATTTCGCACTGATTCTTCTCATCCTCACGGTGGTGACGGGGATTTTCTACGTCGCCGAGCGCATGAAGTTCCTGCCCGAGCGGCGCGCCAAGGCCGAGGAGGCCGTTCGCCGCTTTGAAGAGGACAACCGCGAGGCGCTCGAGCGCATGGAGCCGGGCGTCGTCGACGCGCGCAACGACCTGCGCGCGAAACTCCTGCGCCAGCCCTGGTGGCTCGAGTACACGGCGGGCCTCTTTCCGGTGATCGCGATCGTCTTCCTTTTGCGCAGCTTCCTCTTCGAGCCCTTCCGCATTCCGTCGGGCTCGATGTTGCCGACGCTGCACGTCGGGGACTTCATCCTCGTCAACAAGTACGAATACGGCCTGCGCCTGCCGGTCGCGAACACAAAGGTTCTTGAAATCGGCGCTCCGAAGCGCGGCGACGTGATCGTCTTCCGTTATCCCGTCGACACGTCGATCGACTACATCAAGCGCGTCGTGGGCGTGCCGGGCGACACGGTCGAATACCGCAACAAGGTGCTCTACGTGAACGGCGTCGAACAGAAGCTCTCGACGCCGCGCGACTTCATCGACGAAAACACGATGGTGACGCTCACGGAGTACGACGAGACGCTCGGCGACGTCAACCACCTCGTGGCCTTTGATCACCGCCGTCCCTCGTGGGTGCCCGAAGGCGCGATCAGCAAGAAGGAGCCCTCCTGCACCTACAATGAAACGGGCTTTGTCTGCAAGGTGCCCGACGGTCACTACTTCGCGATGGGGGACAATCGCGACAACAGCGAGGACAGCCGCTACTGGGGCTTCGTTCCGGACGAAAACCTGGTGGGACGCGCGGTTCTTATCTGGGCCAACTTCGGCGACATGTCGCGCGTAGGCGGTTTCCGCTAAAATCCTCCTCTTTCCCGAACGCGGAGCGGCATCGTTCCGCGTTCTCCTTTCCTTCCCGCTCCCTGGGTGCGGAGCGGGCGTTAGAAAGCCGCCTGACGGATCAAGCCGCTTTCTAACGGTCGATATTCGGAGACGACATGCTTTCACTCGACCAACTCGAAGAACGCATCGGCTATGCGTTCCGGAACAAAAAACTTCTCGATCGGGCGCGCACGCACCGATCGTTTTCGGCCGACCACAACGAACGCCTCGAATTCCTCGGGGACTCGGTGTTGAACTGCGTGATCGGCAACGCGCTCTTTTTGCGCGACCGTCACTTCACCGAGGGCGATCTGTCGCGCGTGCGCGCAAACCTCGTGTGCGAGAAGATGCTCAACACGATCGGACGCCGCGTGGGCGTTTCCGACTTCCTGCGCATGGGCGAGGGCGAAATGCGAAACGGGGGCGCGGAGCGCCCGTCGATCGTCGCCGACGCCATGGAGGCGATTTTCGGCGCGGTTTTTGCGGAAGCGGGCTTTGAAGCCGCGCAGGAAGTGATCCTGCGCCTCTACGACCCGATTCTGACGGGACTCACGCCCGAGCAGCTGAGCAAGGACCCGAAGACGCGTCTTCAGGAAATGCTGCAGGGCCTGCACCTGCCGCGCCCCGAATACGACATCGTCGAAGTGCGGGGACTCGCGCACGATCAGACCTTTGTGACGAGCTGCCGCATCGCCTCGATGCAGGTCGAAACGACGGGCACCGCCTCGTCGCGCCGCGGCGCCGAACAGGAAGCCGCCCGCAAGGCGCTCGACATCCTTTCCGAACGCGATCTTCGTCGCTATCGGAAATAACCGCCGGAGAATGCTATGACGACGGAACAGAACGACAATCTCGAGGCGATGCTCTCGAACCTCAACCTTTCCACGCCCGCCGTGCCCGAGGGCTTTCGCTGCGGCTACGTCGCGGTCGTCGGACGCCCCAACGTCGGAAAGTCGACCCTGATTAACGCGCTCATCGGCGAAAAGGTGTCGATCACGTCGCGAAAGCCGCAGACGACGCGAGACCGCGTTTTGGGCGTCGTGACGAAGGAGGACGCGCAGTACGTCTTCGTCGACACCCCGGGCTTTCAGACGAAGGAGGGCTCGCAGCTCATCCGCCGCATGAACCGCACGGTCCGCTCGACCTTGGCGGACGTCGACGCCGTGATCTTCGTGATCGAAGCCAACGGTTGGCGACCGGCGGACCTTGAAGTCCTCAAGCTTTTGCCGCGCGACGCGAAGAACGTGATTCTCGCCTTGAACAAGACGGACCTCTCGAAAAACCGCGACGCGCTTTTGCCCCTCATGGCCGCGTCGATGGAGAAGTTCCCGTTTGCGGCCATCGTGCCGGTTTCGGCAGAAAAGGGGCGGCAGCTTCCGGAACTCCTTGAGGAAGTGAAGATATTCCTCCCCGAGAGCGTGCCCTACTTTGATCCCGACCTCTACACGGACCGGTCGCCGCGCTATATGGCGGCCGAAACGATCCGCGAAAAGGCCTTCCGACTCCTCGGGGACGAGCTTCCCTACGGCGTCGCCGTCACGATCGACAAGTGGTCGGAGACGGAAGAGGGTGCCGAAATCATCGCGGGCCTCATCGTCGAGCGCGAAAGCCACAAGGCGATCGTGATCGGTGAGAAGGGCGGCAAGCTTCGCGAAATTTCGCGCCTTGCGCGCGCCGACATCGCGACGATGCTCGGGAAACGCGTCTACCTGGAAGTGTGGGTGCGCGTGCGCCGCGGCTGGTCCGACGACGTGAAGGCCCTCAAGACCCTCGGCTATGACTGATCCGCGCCGTCGCGGGACGACGGGCTCGCAGCTCGAGCGAAGTTCGAGTCTGGAGAACGTGCTCTGGCGCAACCGGGCGGTGGCGGAGCGTCTCGCGGAATTCGAGGCAGCGGCTTCTGGAGTGAAACACGGGGCGGCGGCCCGCGTCAACCGGGAACCGGGCTTCATTCTTCACTCGCGTCCCTGGAGCGAGTCGAGCCTTCTTCTGGACGTGCTCACGCGCGACTACGGCCGCGTATTTCTCGTCGCCAAAGGGGCAAAGCGCCCCTCGGCGCAGTACCGGGGGCTCCTGCAGGCCTTCTGTCCGCTGCTTTTTACCTGGAGCGGGAAGAAGGAGGCGAAGAACCTCATCCGAGTCGACTGGCTCGGAAGTCTCGAGCCCGTCGACGGAGAGGGGCTCTTTTCGGGGTTTTACGTCAACGAACTCATTCTTCGCTTTACCGAACGGGAAGATCCGCACCAGGGGCTCTTTGACGCCTATGTGAAGGTGTTGGGGGCGCTCTCGGGCCCCGGACCGCTGCGGCAGCCCGCCCTTCGGATTTTCGAGACGGCGCTTCTTTCCATGCTCGGCTGGGCGATCGTGCGCGACCGCGCGAACGCGCCCCGCTACCGCTTTTCCGAGGGACGCCTCGAAGGGGTCGACGCTCCCGCGGGTGAGGGACTCTTTTCGAGAACCGCCGTCGAAGCGCTTCTTTCGGGAACCTTCGGTCCCGAAGTCGACATGCGCGAAGTGCGCCGCCTCATCCGCACGGTGATCGACTACCACATGGACGGGCGCGACGTGAACACGCGGCGCGTTCTCTCGGAATTGCGACAGTACTGACGCGACGGTCCCTCGCGGGCCGCACCAAGACAATCCCGCGCAGGTGTATCCTACGGGTTCAACCTCGCGGACCAACGAATTTACTCAAGGAACATGACGGAACAGGAAATCGTTCGAAGCCTCGGCCCCGTATGCATCGACCTCGAAGGGACGACGCTCACCGAACGGGAAGAACAACTCTTGAAGCATCCGCTCGTCGGGATGGTGATCCTTTTCACGCGCAACTACACCTCTCGCGATCAGCTCGCCGAACTGACGGCGGCGATTCATGAGCGCCGCCCGGGGATCGTCATCGCGGTCGACCATGAAGGCGGCCGCGTGCAACGCTTCCGCGAAGGATTCACGCAGATCCCTTCGATGCGCGAACTCGCAGTCGGTCCGAACGTCGCCGCGCGCTACCGCGCCGCGGGCGTGGTCCTCGCGCATGAACTGCGCACGGCCGGGGTCGACATGACCTTCGCGCCCGTGCTTGACGTCGACTACGGCCGTTCGGGCGTGATCGGCGACCGCAGTCTCGGCACGACCCCCGCGCTCGTGACGAACCATGCGCGAAGCCTCATCGACGGTCTCGCCGAAGCCGGCATGGCCGCCTGCGGCAAGCACTTCCCCGGCCACGGTTGGGCGGAGGCGGACAGCCACACGTCGCTGCCGCGCGACGACCGGCCCGCCGACAAGGTGCTGCGCGACGCCGAACCCTATCGGCTTCTCACGGGGTTGCCCGCCGTCATGACGGCGCACGTCGCCTATGATGCGTTCCAGGGAGAGATCGCCACCTTCTCGTCGGGGTTGCTCAAGGACGTTCTGCGCCAGAAGTTCGGGTTCACGGGACTCGTCTTCTCGGACGACCTCACGATGAAGGGCGCCGACGTGGGACCGATCGAAGAGCGCGCGGCCCGCGCGCTCGCGGCGGGTTGCGACGTGCTCCTCGCCTGCAACGCCCCCGCCGAAATGGACCGGCTCCTTGCGAACCTTGTCTGGGAGCGCAACGACGTCTTCCATTCGCGCTTCATGAAGATTCTTCCGGGCGAGGACCTCGTCACGCCCACGCGCTACGAGGACGCGCTCGGACTTCTCCCGACCGCCGCCGCGGCCTGAGAAACTTGGATTAAGGAGGGAGCATGATCATTCAATCCCTGCTCGACACGGATCTCTACAAGTTCACGATGCAGCAGTGCGTGCTGCATCAGTTTCCGGCGGCCGAAGTGGCCTACCGCTTCAAGTGCCGAACGCCCGGCATCGATCTGCGTCCCTTCCTTGAGGAACTTCAGGCGGAAATCGATTCGCTCTGCAACCTCTACTTTCGCGAGGAGGAGCTCGCCTATCTCGCCGGACTTCGGTTCATGAAGTCCGACTTCATCGAGTTTCTGAGCCTCTTTCATCTGAAGCGCAAGTACGTCACGGTCGAGGCAAGCGACGACTTTCCCTGCGGGATCGACATCCGCGTCGAGGGGCCGTGGCTCCATACGATCCTCTTTGAAATTCCGATCCTCGCGATCGTGAACGAAGTCTACTTCCGCAACCTCCATCCCGATCTTTCGGACGACGAGGGGTTGAAGCGCCTCAACGCCAAGATCGACCTCATCCTCGAGGAGCCCGACAACGGGGATCTGCGCATTTCCGACTACGGCACGCGCCGGCGTTTCTCGCGCGACTGGCAGGACCGCGTCGTGGGGATCCTGAAGGAGCGCCTCGGCGCGCATCTGGCGGGAACTTCGAACGTGGCGCTCGCCAAAAAGTACGGTCTCATTCCGCTCGGCACCATGGCGCACGAATATCTGCAGGCCTGTCAGGCTCTGGGGCCGCGTCTTCGCGACAGCCAGGTCTACGGCTTTGAGATGTGGGCCAAGGAGTACCGAGGAGACCTCGGCATTGCGCTTTCCGACGTCTACGGGTCGGAACCCTTCTTCCGGGACTTCGACATGTTCTTCTGCAAGCTCTTTGACGGCGCGCGCCACGACTCGGGGGATCCCTTCCTCTGGGGCGAGCGCATGATCGAGCACTGGAGGAAGAACAAGTGCGACCCGCACAGCAAGACCCTCATCTTCTCGGACGGCCTCACCGTGCCGCGCGTGATCGATCTTTACCGGCGCTTTCACGGACGCGTGGGGCTGGGTTTCGGCATCGGCACCAATTTGATGAATGACAAAGGACCCACTCCCCTTAACGTTGTCATTAAAATGGTACGGGCGAACGGGCAGCCCGTGGCGAAAATTTCCGATGCGCCCGAGAAGGGCATGTGCGAGGACGAAAGCTATCTTCGCTACCTTCGTCAGGTCTTCGGAATTCCCGAACCGCTCGATGCTCCGAATCGTGCCAAATAATTCAAAATTGAGAAAAATGGCGGATTTTCGCTGATCTTTTCGTGAAAATCGTGTAGTTTCAAGCTTTTTGCGGCGGAATGACCATCGAGCCGAAGAGAGCGTTCCGCCTTTTTTCCAAACCCCTGACGCCGATCCGTTCATCCCTCGACTTTCGACGGGCGGCGTTCTTCTCTGGGAGTTTCATCGTGTCTCTTACGACTCTGCGTCGGGCGGCCCTGGGTTCGCTTCTTCTTCTGCCGGGTCTCGCCCTCGCTTCCGAAGGCATGAACGGTGCCGAGCTCAGTCTTCCCTGGGCCATTCCGTTTGCCGGCATTCTTCTCTCCATCGCTCTCTTTCCCCTTTTCCTTCCGAGCTTCTGGCACCATCATTTCGGAAAGGTCTCGCTCTTCTGGGCCGCGGCCTGCGCCATTCCGCTCGGGATCGCCTTCGGCGCCTCCGCCGCCTTTGACGAGGTGATCCACATTCTCCTCGCCGACTATCTGCCCTTCCTCATCTTCGTGGGCGCGCTCTTTACGGTGGCGGGCGGCATTCACGTGCGCGGGAGTTTCGTGGGCCGTCCGATCGTCAACACGGTCTTTCTGGGGCTCGGCGCCGTGCTCGCGAATCTCATGGGCACGACGGGCGCGGCGATGCTTCTGATCCGTCCGCTCATCTCCGCCAACGAAGGGCGCACGAGGAAGATCCACACCTTCATCTTCTTCATCTTCCTGGTCGCCAACGTCGGCGGAGCGCTCACGCCTCTGGGCGATCCGCCTCTCTTCCTGGGTTTCCTGCGCGGCGTCGAATTCTTCTGGACGGCCGAACATCTCTTTGCGCCCTGGATCTTCACGGTGGCGATCCTGCTTGCGATCTACTTCCTGATCGACTCGGTCATGTTCAAGAAGGACGTGGCGGCGGGCGAATTCCGTCCGTCCGATGAGAAGAAGGCCTTCGGCATCGACGGCAAGATCAACATCCTCTTCCTCGCCGTGATCGTTTCGGCCGTGCTCATGTCGGGCATCTGGAATCCGGGCGTGGAATTCACCTTCCTCGGCGTGCACTTCACGCTGCAGAACATCGCCCGCGACGTGATCTTCCTCGCCACTGCCGGCGCCTCCGTCGCGCTCACCGCCAAGAGCGTGCGCGAAGCCAACCAGTTCACCTGGGATCCGATTCTCGAAGTCGGCAAGCTCTTCTTCGGCATCTTCGTGTGCATGGTGCCGGTCCTCAAGATGCTCGCCGCGAGCGATCAGGGCGCCTTCGCGCCGCTCGTCGCGCTCGTTTCGAACGCCGACGGTTCGTTCAACAACACCTTCTACTTCTGGCTCACGGGCACGATGTCGGCCTTCCTCGACAACGCGCCGACCTATCTCGCCTACTTCAGCCTTGCGGGCGGCGATCCGGTGGAACTCATGACCACGCACTCGCACACCCTGATGGCGATTTCGCTCGGTTCGGTCTTCATGGGGGCCATGACCTACATCGGGAACGCGCCCAACTTCATGACGGTCGCGATCTGCAACGAACGCGGCGTCAAGATGCCGACCTTCTTCGGATACATGATCTGGTCGGTCGGGATCCTCGTCCCGGTCTTCCTCGCGATGGATCTGATCTTCGTCGCCTGATAATCCACCTCGACGCGCCCGAAAGTCCCGCCCGGGATTTTCGGGCCTTTTTCTCTCATGCGGCTTCTTCGCTACTCCATTCTTCCTCTTCTGATCCTGGGGCTCTGGTGGTTCGCGACCCGGAATGGTTCCATTCCGGCGATCCTTCTGCCTGCGCCCGCCGACGTGTGGCGCGCCGCCCTCGAACTCTTTGCGTCGGGGGAGGGCTTTCGACATGCGGGGACGTCGCTTATGCGCGTATTCGCGGGCTACGGCATTTCGAGTCTCGCGGCCCTCACGCTCGCCGCGCTTCTCGCGCGCTCTCCCAAACTCGAAGCGGGCGCTCACGTCGTTTTGGAGTCGCTTCGCGTCGTACCGCCCCTGTCTCTCATTCCCCTTCTGATCCTCTGGCTCGGGATCGATGAGGCGCCGAAGCTTGCGATCGTGGTGCTCGCAAGCTTCTTTCCGATTTATCTCTCGACGATCGCCGCCCTGAAGTCGGCCGAAGTCCGCTACGGGGAACTCGCCGATTATCTCGCGCTCACGCCTTCGGAGCGCCTTCGGCACGTGCTTCTGCCGGGCGCCGCTCCGCAGATTCTGACGGGACTTCGCCTCGGATTCGGCTACGCCTGGCGCGCGCTCGTAGGGGCGGAGTTGATCGCGGCGAGTTCGGGACTCGGCTACCTCATTGAAGACGCCGGAGCGCTCATGCACACGGACGTGGTGATGGTGGGGATCCTCACGATCGCGCTTCTCGGCGTGGGACTCGACGCGCTCTACAAGCGTCTCATCGAAAAGCTTGTTCCCTGGGCGAAGACGGAGGAAAGAAAATGAGGGGAGTGAACGTTCACTTTCATTCTCTGACGCAGCGCTTCGAACGAAAGGACGGGAGCTCGGTCGTGACGCCGATTTCGGATCTCTCGCTCACGCTCGAAGCGGGCAGCGTCACGGCGCTTCTCGGTCGCTCGGGCTGCGGCAAGACGACGCTTCTTCGAATCACGGCGGGGCTTCTCGCGTCCACTTCGGGACGTGTGGAATTTGATCCGCCGGCGCCGCGCATCGGGATGGTCTTTCAGGAACCCAAGCTTCTTCCCTGGAAGACGGTCGCGGAAAACGTGGCGCTCGCCGTGCGGCATCTCCCGGAAAAGGAGCGCAACGACCGCGTTTTGGAAGTGCTCGAACGCGTAGGACTTTCCGCCTGGAAGGACGCGCTTCCTGGCTTCATCTCGGGCGGCATGGCGCAGCGCGCGGGGCTTGCCCGGGCGCTCGTCTCGGATCCGGCGCTCCTTCTCATGGACGAACCCTTCGGGGCGCTCGACGCCTTGACGCGTTTGACGCTGCAGGACGAATGCCTGCGGCTCTTCGCCAAGTCCGACATGACGGTCTTTCTCATCACGCACGACGCGCGCGAGGCCGTTCGTCTGGCCGACCGCATCCTCGTCCTTGACGAAGGGGCGATAACGCTCGACATGCCGCTTACGCTTTCGCAGCCGCGCGCGCCGGAAGATCCGGCTCTGGCCGCGGCGGAGAGAATGGTGCTCGACGCAATCTTTCGAAGGGACGCGACCCGATGAGCGCAACGCGACCATCCAAAACCGCCCTCGAACTTCTCACCCTCTGGTTTGAGGAGGAGTTTGCCAAGGGGCGTCGCGACGCCTGGAAGCGCTTCTTTGACGAAGGCGTGACTGTGACGACGGCAAGAGGAGAGGTTCTTGCGACGCTTGCCGACTGGTGCGCGGCCTATGCCCGAAACGTCAACGACCGACCGCTTGTCGGAGTGGCGGTGACGGCGTCTTTCGGAGAGGGGCCGGAGAAGGCGGCTCTCTTTTGGGAAGCGAAGGGCGAGACGGGACTTCCCGTTCAGGGAGCTTTTCTGGTCGAGTGCAAGGCGGGGCGCATCGAGAAACTGCTTTGTTTTGAAAGCGCACCTGAAAATGAGGCGCCGCTGGAAGACGACGGAGCGCTTCCCGACGGGAACTGGTGGTTCTGACCTTCAATTCTCTCGGAACAAAGAAAATCGGCCGAACTTCCTTGTGAAGCTCGGCCGTTTCGTCAGAGGCGCTCCGTATCGGTGAGCTGCCAACGGGGTTTGACGCCGAAGGCGCCTTTCCCGCGCAGGCTCTCGAGCGCTTCGGGCGTCATGCGCTCGAAGCGCGCAAGCCCGGCCGCCGCGATCATGGCGCCGTTGTCGGTGCAAAGCCGCATGGGCGGGAAGAAGATTTCGCCGCGGCGCTTCTTCACTTCCGAAATGAGGCGTTCGCGAAGCTGACGGTTGGCGGAAACGCCCCCCGCCACGACGACGCGCTTCAATTTCGTCTCTTTCATGGCGCGGATGAGCTTGGCGGCGAGCACGTCGGTGACGGCGTCGACAAAGCCTCGCGCAAGGTCGGCGCGAAAGACCTCGTCCTCGGGGTTCGGCGCGTTGCGAACCGCCGTGAGGACGCTCGTCTTGAGGCCCGAAAAGCTCATGTCGAGGTTCGGACTGTGGATCATGGGGCGCGCGAGTTCGATCGCTCCGGAACGACCTTTGTCGGCCAAGGCCGAAACGGCGGGGCCGCCCGGGTAGGGAAGGCCCAAGAGCTGCGCGGTCTTGTCGAAGGCTTCGCCCGCGGCGTCGTCCAAGGTCTGGCCGAGCATTTCGTAGCGACCGAAGGATTCGACGCGCATGATCTGCGTGTGTCCGCCCGAAACGAGAAGGGCGAGGAAGGGGAATTCCGGCTTCGGGTCGGCCAGACGCGCGGCAAGGAGATGCCCTTCGAGGTGATGAATGCCGATCACCGGGATCTCCAGCGCCCAGGCGATCGCGTGCGCGACCGAAGCGCCGACGAGCAGGGCGCCCGCCAAACCGGGGCCTTCCGTCACGGCGATGCCGTCCAGGTCTTCGCGGCGCTTGCCCGCCTTGGCGAGGACTTCGTCGGCAAGCGCCACCGCGCGGCGGATGTGGTCGCGGCTCGCGAGTTCGGGCACCACGCCTCCGTAGGCGCGGTGCATGTCGATCTGAGTGTGGAGGGCGTCCGCAAGGAGCCCTTCCTTGTCCGAAATCAGGGCCACGCCCGTTTCGTCGCAGGAGGATTCGATACCGAGAATAAGCATAGTGTGGGCATTGTAGAGATTTTCCGCATGCGGGATGGGAAAAAATTGTGCTCAACGGTTTGCAGTGAACCTTCGGTTTGTGGCAAAATCCTTTACTTTCCTGTGACCGTTCTTGCCCCGGAACCAGAACGTCACCCTTGTCCATAGTCATTTCCGGGTCATCACACAACTGAGGTTTGAATGCCTACCATTCGCGTCAAAGAAAACGAACCGTTTGAAGTGGCCCTCCGCCGTTTCAAGCGCACCATTGAAAAGTCCGGCCTTCTCACGGAACTCCGCGCCCGCGAGTTCTATGAAAAGCCCACCGCCGAACGCAAGCGTAAGAAGGCTGCCGCCGTCAAGCGCCACTACAAGCGTCTTCGCAGCATGATGCTGCCGAAGAAGCTCTACTAATTCGGTTTTTCCCCGAATTCGTTCGCGAAGGGACTTCTCCCTTCGACACTCAAAACTTTTCCCTCACGAAGGATGGTGATGATTAAGGACAGAATCCGCGAAGATATGAAGGCGGCGATGCGTTCGCACGAAGCCGCGCGTCTGAGCACGATTCGTTTGCTCCTTGCCGCGATCAAGCAGCGTGAAGTGGATGAACGAATCGATGCCGACGATGCGGTCGTGATGCAGGTCATCTCGAAGATGGTCAAGCAGCGCCGCGACTCCGTTCAGCAATACCGTGCCGGCGGACGCGAAGATCTCGCGTCCAAGGAACAGGCCGAAATCGACGTGCTCGAAGCCTATCTCCCCGCTCAGATGAGCGAAGAGGAAATCGGCCGCATCATCGACGAAGCCGTCGCCGAATCGGGCGCGAGCGGCATGGCCGCGATGGGCAAAGTCATGGCCCTCGTGAAGCCCCGCGTGCTCGGTCAGGCCGACATGGGAACGGTGTCCCGTCTCGTCAAGGCGAAGCTCGCTTCCTGATTCCCTCGCGCTTAGAACGCACAGCCGTTTTTCTTCTTTGCACGAAGTAAAACAGCAACACGAAAATGGCCGGGCCCGCTTAAGCGACCCGGTCGTTTTTTTATCCTCATGCGGGCGTACTCAAGGCGTGGTACGCTCAGACTTCCATCCCTACCGATTTCCATTCCTCTGGCACGTATGATCCCCGAGCGTTTCATCTCGCAGCTCCTTGACCGCGCCGACATCGTCGACGTCGTGGGACGTTACGTGCCGCTCAAAAAGGCCGGAAAGAACTATCAGGCGTGCTGCCCCTTCCACAAGGAAAAGACGCCTTCCTTCTCGGTCAGCCCCACCAAACAGTTCTTCAAGTGCTTCGGCTGCGGCGTTGCCGGCAACGCCATCGGCTTTCTCATGCGCTATGAGGGTCTCGAATTTCCCGAGGCCGTCGAAAAGCTCGCGGGCTTCTACAACATGGAGGTGCCGCGCGAGCGTCGAAGTCCGCGCGACATCGAGCGCGAAACCCGACAGAAAAGCCTCACCGAATACATGGCCGACGCCGCCCGCTACTATGCGGGAGAGCTCAAGAAGAGCGAAAAGGCGATCAACTATCTGAAGGGGCGCGGGATTACGGGCGAGACCGCCGCCAAATTCCACCTGGGCTACGCCCCCGAAGGCTGGCACGCGCTGCAGAAGCTCTGGGGCGAGCGTTACGGTTCGCCCGAGCTCGTCGAGTGCGGTCTTCTGATCGAAAAGAACGACCGTCGCTATGACGCCTACCGCGACCGGCTGATGTTCCCGATCCGAAACGTGAAGGGTCACGTGATCGGCTTCGGCGCGCGCACCTTCAAGAAGGACGAGCAGCCCAAGTACATCAACAGCCCCGAGACGCCGATCTACCACAAGGGGCGCGAACTCTACGGACTCTTCGAAGGGCGCGAATCCATCCACCGCAAGGGCCGCGCCATCGTCTGCGAAGGGTACATGGACGTGATCCAGCTCTCGCAGGCGGGGTTTGAAGAAAGCGTCGCGGCGCTCGGCACGTCGATTACGTCCGAGCACGTGCAAAAGCTCCTCAAGATTTCGGATCAGGTCTATTTTTCGTTCGACGGCGACGCGGCGGGCCGCAAGGCCGCGCGCCGCGCGCTCGAGGCGGCGCTTCCCGTCATCACGGACGTGCAGAAGGCGGCCTTCATACTGCTGCCGCCCGAGCACGACCCCGACAGCCTCATCAAGGCCGAGGGCCCCGAAGCCTTCGAACGCGAAATCCGCCGCGCCTTGGGACTCGTCGACTTCGCCAAGAGCCTTCTTTTGGACGGGAAGGATCTTCTCTACGCGGAAGACCGCGCGAAGGTCGTGGCCGAAGGCAAGACCTTCGCGCTGCAGATGACGAAGGCGCCGATGCTGAGGCTCGCCCTCATCGAGGAGATCGCCGCGATCGCCCGCGTCCCGACCGACGAAATTCAGCGGCAGTACGGTCTCGTGACGCCCGCTCCCGCGGTGGCGATCACGCCGGCGCCGCGGCCGCGCTACGACGGACGCTTCCGTCCTCAGGGCTCGGGTTACGGCGCGTTCGGCGGCTACGACCGTTTCGGCTACGGAGCGCCCCGTTGGCCGCGGCGCGAATACTACGCGCCCGAACCCCGCATTACGGTCGCGGATTTTCGCGAGCGCATCCTTCAGCTTCTTCTTGCGCACCCGGTCCTCATCAGCGAATTTTCCGGCGTGATCGAGGAGGAGTTTTTGGGGAGCAGTCAGCCCGTCGCGCAGCAGATCATCGAGGTCTGGCGCGCGGCCGCGGTGCTCGAGGATGAGGCGCCGGGGTCGAATCATGCGGCGACGCTTCTCTCGCTTTTGTCCGAGAGCGAATGGGCCTCCGTCTACGAAGAGCTGCTGGCGGGAGAAATGCTTCTCGAAACTCCGGAAGAGGGGGCGCGCCTTGAAATTCGGCGCAATTTCCTCACGCTTGAACTCGAGCGCGTGAAGCTTCGCGTGCAGACGCTCGTCGTGCGCGACGAAAAGGACGAGGCGGAGTTGCGCCGCATGGTCGAGCGCAAGACCGAACTCGATCGCCTGATCGCCGAAACGCAGAAGGCGGAGTTTCAGTACCGTCTGCGCCGCGACACGGAAAAGGCTTACGAATACCTGCAGAAGCGCGACAGAAAGGAAGGGCACGGCGGCGGCATGGTGCTCGACAAAAATCCGAAGGTGCGCGCGCTCCAGGAAATGCTCTTCGGCATGAAGCCCGGCGACGAAGACGCCCCCGAAGAGAGCGCTTCCCCGAAACCCGCGCAAGCCGCGCCCGGAAAGCCCTCCGCCGTGGTCGAGGCGCTTCAGGCGCTTCGTTCGCGTCGGTCCGCCCCCGCCGAAAACGGTGTTTCGGCGGGCGAAAATTGGCTCGACGACAATGCGCCTCCTCCCGAAGACGTCCCGGCCGACTATTTGTCGACGGCGGAAGGCGAAGAGGAGGACGTACCCTACACCTTTGACGACGACGCTCCTTCGGACGATTATTGAGGCTCGGGCAAAAGGCCGAGCCTCTTTGATGAGGGTCAGAGGCGATCTCCGTGTTTTTCCTGATTGTTTCACGCGGTATGCCCCGCTATGCGGATGCGTATGGCACAATTCTTAAGATAGGCTCCGAAGGCGCGTTTTGATCTCGGCCAGGGGTTTTCCTGATGGGAAGGCGAATACGGGGCTGCGTCCACCTTACAGAAATGAGGAAAGGCATGGCATCGAAGAAGTCCGAACAAGACTCCGTGCAGGCGGCTGCGACCGAAAACGACACGAAGGCGCCCAAAAAGCGTGTTCGTCGCACGAAGGCCGAGACGCAGGCGATCGAACAGACGGCCGGGCTGACCCTGTCGATTGAATCGGCGCCCGAAGAACCCGCCAAACCCGCTCGCCGCCGCAAGACGAAGAAGATGGCCGAAGCCGAGGCCGTTGCGCCCGAAGCCCCCGCTGAGGAAACGGCCGCGCCCGAAGAAGCGCCCGCCGAAGCCGAAGAAAAGGAGGCGAAGCCCGCGCGCAAGTCGCGCGCGAAGAAGGCCGCCAAGGCCGAGACCGCTTCGAAGAAGCGCGGCAAGAAGAGCGCGAAGAAGGCCAAGTCCGATGACGACGAGGGCGAGGACGACTTTGACGCCGCTTCCGACGACGCCTACATCGACGTGGTCGACGAAGACGACGGCGACGAAGAGTACGCCGAGGACATTCCCGACATTCCGGAACTCCCCGAAGACGAAACCGACGCCCGCAAGGGCGGCCGCAAGGCGAAAAACGGCAAGGACCGTAATGTCCGAGACGTTCTCGCCAAGGGCTACGGCTCGGAAGAGGAGTCGACCGAAGACCGCCGCTCGAAGCTCTTCAAGCTCATCCGCATGGGTAAGGAGCGCGGCTACGTCACCTACGCCGAAATCAACGACAACATTCCGACCGGCCTCATCGACGACGACGCGATCGAATCGATCGTGAGCATGATGGCGACCCTCAACATTCAGGTGTACGAACGTGCGCCCGACGAGGACGAGCTTCTCATGCAGGGCAACGCCGCCGTGGTGAGCGAGGACGACGTCGAGGAGGAGGCCGAAGCCGCCCTTTCGACGGTCGACAGCGAATTCGGCCGCACGACGGACCCCGTGCGCATCTACATGCGTGAAATGGGATCGGTCGAGCTTCTCTCGCGCGAAGGGGAAATCGAAATTTCGAAGCGCATCGAGGACGGTTTGAAGCACATGGTGCTCGCCATCGCGCGCTGCCCGGTGACGATCCGCACGGTGCTCGAACTCGCCAAGGGCATCCGCGAGGGAACGACCGCGATCGACGAAGTGATCGACGGCATCGTGCTCCCCGACGACGAAGCCAACGTGATCGGTCACAACGAAGACGAAACCGACATGGGCGCTTCCGCCATGACCTCGCAGCAGCTCGCCGAACTTCGCGAAAAGAGTCTCGAGGTCTTCTCGCGCGTGGAAGCGCACTTCGAGGCCCTCAAGGCGGAATTCAACGAAAACGGCCCCAAGAGCCCGAAGCTCGCCGAGTATCAGGACGCCATTCAGCAGGAACTCATGGGGCTTCGCTTTACGGCGAAGACGGCCGACCGCCTCTGCGAGACGCTGCGCACGACGGTCGACGGCATCCGCAACCGCGAAAAGGCGATCTACAACGAGCTCGTTCGCCGTCTCGGCCTCAATCGCGAGTGGTTCCTCAAAGAATTCGTCGATCATGCGACGGACCTCGCCTGGATGGACGAAGTCATCCGCCGCATGCCCGAGAAGACGGCGACGCTCGAGCGCATCCGTCCCACGATCGAAGAGGAACAGCGGGCCTTCGCTGCGCTGGAGCGCGAAGTCTACATGTCGGTGCCGGAGCTTCTCACGACCTACAAGCAGATGGCCACGGGCGAAGCCAAGGCCCGCGCCGCCAAACGTGAAATGACCGAGGCGAACCTGCGCCTCGTGATTTCGATCGCGAAGAAGTACACGAACCGCGGCCTGCAGTTCCTCGACCTCATTCAGGAAGGAAACGTCGGCCTCATGAAGGCGGTCGACAAGTTCGAATACCGCCGCGGCTACAAGTTCTCGACCTACGCGACCTGGTGGATCCGTCAGGCCATCACGCGTTCGATTGCGGACCAGGCGCGCACGATCCGCATTCCCGTGCACATGATCGAGACGATCAACCGCATGAACCGCATCACGCGTCAGGTGCTGCAGGAAACCGGGGTCGAGCCCGACAGCCGTCAGCTCGCCGAAATCATGCAGCTCCCCGAGGACAAGATCCTCAAGATCATGAAGATCGCCAAGGAGCCGATTTCGATGGAAACGCCGATCGGGGACGACGACGATTCGCATCTCGGCGACTTCCTCGAAGACACCATGACGGTGGCGCCTTCCGAAGCCGTGCAGAACACGAGTCTCTCGGACACGGTCCGTCAGGTGCTCGACAGTCTGTCGCCGCGCGAAGCGAAGGTCCTTCGCATGCGTTTCGGCATTGAAATGCCCTCGGATCATACGCTCGAAGAAGTGGGTAAGCAGTTCGACGTTACGCGCGAGCGTATTCGTCAGATCGAGACGAAGGCGCTTCGCAAACTGCGCCATCCCTCCCGCGCCGACAAGCTCAGAAGCTTTGTCGAGAGCACGCCGAAGGAAGAGTGACGAGACCTTCGGAAGGAGGGGGCTCGGTCAGGCCGCAGAGGGCGCGCGCGAAGAGATTCGCCGCGCCCTTTGAGTTGAAAGGCCCGGGGATTCGTAGTATCCTATGCGCCTTTTCGTCTGCAACTTCCGACCTCGGCCGCCGCTTTGCAAAGCGGGGGTGGGGGGATTTTTGCATTCTGCAAAGACCGTTGCGGACCGCACGCACGACCTTCGGCGCGTCCCCCGTCGACCCGGCCCATCTCACGACACGCAGGGCGGCCGACGGATGCGGACCGGTCCCCCGAAGGCGCTTTTTTCGCGCGTGCCACGTTGCCATGCTGAAAAAACACCGTCAAACGGCCGAACCCGGCAACGCATTCGGCGCGTTTGAATCAAAAGGATTATTGATTGATGAAGACGAGTGACGACGCTTTTGATGCCGACATCGACCTCGACGAGGAGGAAACGCTCGAGGAAGAGGGGCTCGAAGGGGAAGAGTTGACGCAGTCCGACTGGGAGGACGATGAGGCCGACGAGGTTCGTGCGGACGCCTCCGACGAGGATCTCGGCGAAGAAGCCGAAAAGCCCCGCGCCCCCGTGGTACACCGCGCCCGCAAGAAGGACGCGGGCAACGGCTACGGTGCGCTCGTTCGTCTCGGCCGCAGCCGCGGCTGGGTGACGATCGAGGAAATCAACGACCACCTCCCCGAAGAAGCCCTTCGTACGGAAGAGCATCTGCAGGAAGTGACCGAAGGGCTCGTGCGCTTCGGGATCCAGGTCTTTGACGCGCCGCCCGATGCGGACGACCTCGTCGCCAACGGCAGTCTCAACGACGGGGACGACCTCGACGAAGACGAAGTCGAAATGATGCTCACGCCCGAAGAATCGGCGGGACTCTCGAAGGACCCGCTGCGCGCCTATCTGCGCGGGGTGGGGAGCCACAAGCTTCTGACGCGTCAGGGTGAAATCGAAGTCGCCAAGTCGATCGAAATGTTCACGGGCAAACTCGTGACGTCGCTTCTGCAGTATCCGATGGCCGTGCGCGAGTTGCTCCACTACGCCGAAGTCCTCAAGGACAGCGAGACGAGCGTCGACACCGTGGTGGACGGCTTCACCGACACCTACGTCAACGAGGGCGAAGTCGACGCCGATGCGGACGATTCGACGACCGACATCGGCGCCGCGGCCATGACGAGCGAGCAGCTCGAAGAAATGCGCAAGCGCGCGATTTCGATCTTCAAGCGCTGCGCGAAGGAACTCGCCAAGCTCGAGGAATACCACGCCGATCCCGAAGGCTTTACGAAGTATGAAAAGAGCCGCGCCAAGATCGTTCAGCTCCTGAGCCCGATCCGCTTCTCGGTGAAGTGCGTCACGCACCTGACCGACACGATCGACGCTCACATGGCCAAGGTGAACGCCTCCTTGAAGCGCATCCGCACCGTGATGGTCGAGCAGTGTCGCGTTCCGCAGAAGGACGCCGTCGAGTACCTCACGAAGGACTGCACGGTCGACGGCTTCTTCGAGGCTCTCGTCGCCGAGGGGCATCCCTGGAGCGAGGCGCTCGAGCGCGCGCTTCCGGTCATTCGCGAAGACCAGGCGGTCCTGCGCGATCTCGCCGCCGCCGCGATGATGAACATCTGCGAGCAGCGCGAACTCTCGCGCGCGGTGCGTCTTGCGCAGACGAACCTGAGCCAGGCCAAGGCCAAGATGATCGAGGCGAACCTGCGTCTCGTGATTTCGATTGCCAAGGGCTACGTCAACCGCGGGCTCGCCATGACCGACCTTATTCAGGAAGGGAACATCGGTCTCATGAAGGCGGTCGACAAGTTCGAATACCGCCGCGGCTACAAGTTCTCGACCTACGCGACCTGGTGGGTGCGTCAGTCTGTTACGCGCGCCGTGGCCGATTTCGGTGCCACGATCCGCATCCCGGTGCACATGACCGAGTCCTACAACAAGATCCGCCGCTACAAGCAGCGCTTCCTGCAGGAAAACGGCCGCATGCCGACCGAGCACGAGATCTCCGAGGACAACGACATTCCTCTGCAGAAGGTGCAGCTTCTCACGCAGGCGATGCGTTCGGTCGAATCGATCGACGCGCCGATCGGCGACGATGAAGACGCGACGAAGCTCGACTTCGTGCGCGGCGACGAAACGGACGATCCGAGCCGCCGCTTCCAGGGCGTTTCCATGATTGAGTCGGTGAAGAAGTCGCTCGACGAACTCACCCCGCGCGAGAGTCAGGTGCTTCGTCTTCGCTACGGGATCGGCAGCAACGTCGACCATACGCTCGAGGAAGTGGGCCGCGCCTTGGGTCTCACGCGCGAGCGCGTGCGTCAGATCGAAACGCAGGCGATCCGCAAGCTTCGCACGCCCGACTTCCAGGCGCGCCTGAGCGACTACCTCAACTAAATCCCCGCGCGAGCGGCAAAGAGCCCTGTCGGAGTGATCCGGCGGGGCTTCTTATTTCAGGTCGTACTGGAAGCGGATTTCTTCGGACACGTGCAGGGGACCTTCGGCCACGCCGGCGGGACGCTTCACGCGCCCGCTTGCGGCGCGCACGGCGGCGAGCGCCGCACGGTCGAGCTTGGGGTCGCCCGAACTTTTGTGAAGGCGCACGGCGTAAAAGCGGCCCGCCTCATCGATCGAGAAGCGGACTTCGCAGATGCCGATGAGGCCCAGGCCGCCCGCTTCGAGACGTCGGGCGTGGATTTCATTGCTCACGTCCTGCAGATAGGCGAGGTAGCGGCGACGGCGCTCTTCAAAAGCCTTCGCTTCGTCGGCCGCCCGCGGGTCGAAGACGCGCGCTTCGAGAAGGACGCCGCCCTCGTCGCTGACGACGGCGCCGCTTCCTTCGAGCTCCATCGTCACGACGGTTCCGCCGCTCAGCGGGACGCGAACGGGTTCGCCCCAACCGAAAAAGAGGGTGGCGTGCAGGAGAACCGACACGAAGAGACCGGTCTTGAGGGCGTCGTCGGCCGTCATTGGGAGGCCCTCGGCGCTTCCGTTGCGACGAGGAGCTTTTCGCCTCCCGTCTCACGCACGCGGTCGACGAGGAAAACGAGCGCTTCCACGGGCGCCTTCGGATGCGCAGCCAGAATGATCTGACCGGGATTCTCCCGGAAGGAACGCACGATCCGATGCAGTTCGAAGGGAACTTCTTCACGACTCACGACGATGCCGTCGAGCCGGAAGACGCCGTCCTCGGAAAGTTCCCACTTCACGACGCGTCCGGCCACGGGCTCGGAAGTCTTGGCGGGCGGAAGTTCGACGTCGAGTCCCCGCACCGTGAAGCTCGCCGCCATGACGAAAAAGATGAGGAGAAGAAAGACGACGTCGATCATCGGCGTCATGTCGACGTCGTGATTCGGCTTGCGGCGTCTGTGGATTCTCGCGGGCTTCTTCATGCGGCGTCTCCGTCGAGAATCAGATCGCCCGCGCGGTTGAGGCGCTCCGTCACGTCGTCAACGCGCGACTCGAAGTAGGAGAGACCCAGAATCGTCGGGATGGCGATGGAAAGTCCCGCCGCCGTCGTGATGAGCGCCTGCCAGATGCCGTCGGCGAGCGCCGTCATCTCGACGCCCCCGGGAGCCGACGCTACGGCCGAAAAGGTGTCGATCATCCCGAAGACCGTGCCGAGAAGACCCAGAAGGGGGGAGAGACGCGCTATGACGGAGAGGATCGAAAGTCTCGCCTCGAGCCGCGCCACGACGGCGTTGCCCGCCGAAACGACGGCCGTCTCCCGACCCGTTTTGAGCGCTTCGGCGAAGCTTTCGTAGCCTTTCGCGGACGAAAAGGCTTTGATAGCCTCTTCGGGTGTTTCCCGGAATTTCGGGCAGGCGTTCGACTGAAAGACGAGAAAACGCTCGACGAGGACGGCCAACGAGAGCACCGACAAGAGGAGGAGGGGCCACATGAGCGGGCCGCCCGCACGGAAGAATTCGATCATGAGGAAGCCTCCTCAAAGGAGAGACGGGGAAGGGGCGCGCGGCCGATGAGAACGAGTCCGCGCTCGGGCGAGGCGGCTGTCTTTTCGTCCGCGGGGTCGAGGCGCCAGTCTCCCGCCGCCCACTGGAGAATTGCGTCGCGGACGGTGTTGTCCTCCGCGACGACGCGCACGACGCCCTTCACGCGCAACACCTCGGGCGGGAGATCGGAGAGTCCCGACTCGAGCGCTTCGAGCGCGAGAGGCCGCTCAAGCGGAATCGTACGAGAGACGAAGTCCTGGGCGCCCGCGTCGAGCCGGCGTTGCGGCCGCACCGAAAAACCCCGAAAGGAAGAGAAAAGCTCGCCCCCGGAGAGCGCCGGGTGGTGTTCCGGCAGCCCCGCGTCGCTTCGCGCGAGAAAGAGTCGGTCGATTTCGCCGAAGGGAATGGAGCCGAAACGGGCCGTGAAGACCGCGGCGCCCGGATTGAGGTGAGAAAGGGCGTGCGCGAGGCGCTCCGTTTCCGTCTTGCTCACGCGGTCCGCTTTAGTGAGGACGATGACGTCGGCCGCTTCGAATTGATCGCGTCGGCAACCCGCTTCCGTCAGGTGCTCCGGATGCCGAGAGAGGTCGAGCGCGTCGGCGAGCGTGATGAGAAGGCCCGGCGTGACGGTTTCGTCGAGAAGTTGCAGTTGCGCCATCACGTAGGAGGGACTCGCGACGCCGGTCGTTTCGAGAATGAACTGTTCCGCGGGAGTCGACGCGAGAAGCCGAAGCAGTCCCGGGCGCAGACTGTCGGCGAGCGAACAGCACACGCAGCCGTCGTCGAGCGATTCGACTTTCGTTTCGCCCGAGAGGACGAGACTGTCGAGATCCATTTCTCCGAATTCGTTCTGCAGCACGCCCGTGAAGCGTTCGCGGCCGTGCAGGAAATTGAGCCACGAGGCGATGAAGGTGGTTTTGCCCGAGCCGAGGAAGCCCGAGACGACGTGCACGATCGGGCGCCTCTCCTCTCTTCTCGAGGGAAGGTGGCGAAGCGGTACGTTGGAGAGGGGACGCCCCGAGAGCTTCGCCGCCGCGGAACCGACGGCGAAGGTTTCGCGCACGGAAAATTCCGTACGGCCAGAATCGGGCTCGGCCTCACCTCGGACAATGCGGAGGGCGGGCGTTTTCTCCGACGTCCAGACGAGTCCTGAGGGGCCGTTGAGCACGCTGCGCGCGCTCTCGACAAGAAGGGCGAAGCCCGGCTGAAGCATTCGCAGCGGTCGGTCCTTTGCGTAGACTTCGCCCGTTTCCGTACGGATTTCTTCGAACGCGCGGGCTTCGAGCGAAAGCGCAAGGGACTCGAGGTCAGACGCGACCGTGAGCGTGAGCAGACCGAAGGCAAAGTCCGAGAGCGCGTCGGCGTTCATCGAAAGGTCCCGCACCAGGTTTTCGTAGTCGGAACGGGCCACGGCCCGACGGACGTCGGGGGAGAAGTCCGTGCGGAGCGCCTCCTCTTCGTCGGGAAAGAAAAAGAAGGTGAAGAATCCTTCGAGTCCCGTTTCGGTCGGACGTTCGCCCTCAAAGAGGACGCCGTAGACGCCTTGTGCGCCCGCCGTGCGGAAGGTCCAGGTGGGACCCTTAACGGCGCCCGGACGCACGCCTCGCCAGCCGAGCCGGCGCGCAAGCGGCCGGTCAAGGTGCACGCGCGCGACGAGGGACTGGAAGATCGTTGCGGTCTCGTCTCCTGCGAGCGGATTCAGGGGGCGCGGCAGGAGAGGGAAGAGCAGAGGAGAGGAAGACGTCCGGGGCATGCGCGCGATACTCCTGGTGGCAAACGGATTCGGGCCGGCTTCGGGATGTCGAAGCGGCATGCGGAAAAAGGGGCTTCCGCATGACGCCTCAGGGGAGGCGGTCGGCAACGCCCGGGCGCGGAGCGTCCGGGCGTTGAGGGTCAGGTTATGACGGGAAGGTCAGCGTATCGCCGTTGCCGAGATAATTCGTGGTCTTGGAGCGGAAGCGCGCCGTGCCTTTGACGACGGGGTAGCCCGCGTCGACGAACTTCTGGGCGGTGATGAGGCCCGTGCAGTGGTTGCATCCGACCTTCTGGAGATTCCACTTCTGCAGACCGATGACGAGGTCGTCGTACTTCGGATCCCAGTCGTCGAAGGGCGAAATGTGGAGCCCGCCGTAGAGACCGTAGAACTGATCCTTTTCGTAGGCGAGTTCCTTGTAGGCCGTGTCGGCGAAGAGAATGATCCCCTGGTGGCAGCAGCCCGTGATGCTCACGAGTCCCACGTCCTTGACGTTGCAGTACATCGAGCATTCGCCAAAGACGCGGAAGATGATCGGGCATTCGAACTGGTAGAGCGCCACGCCGTCCTGCAACTTGTGAAGCCCCTTGTCAAGTTCCGTGATGGGCCCCTTGTGGCCGCAGACCTTGATGTAGTCCTTCCCTTCCGGATAGAAAGTGGACGGATGGTACATCGGGATGTTGGGAGCGTACTTCGTCACGACCGGGAACCCGAAGAAATGGTCCATGTGTTCGTGCGTGCTGATGAAGGCGGCGATTTCGCCGTTCTGCAGCATCTTGTCGATGCCTTCGCGCTTAAAGCACGTGTCCATCCACTGATAGTTCCAGCCGCAGTCAAAGAGATAGCGGGTTTTCTTGCCGTCCATCGCTTCGATTTCGACGAGGCAGGAGTAGCCGCCCGCGTTTTCGGGGTGAACGCACACTTCGCTTGCGGCCTTCCATGCGCCGTCCAGGTCGCCCTTTTCAAGGTAGGGACGGATGCGTTCGATCCCTTCCTTGTAGGTGCCTTTGCCCGCGCCCTTGCCGTTGCCGAACGGAGCCCAGTTGTAGGTGTACTGGTCGACGAGAAGCCCGCCCGCGGCGGTCACGTCTTCCATGAAGACGCCGTTGTCGAACCAGCTCGTTTCGGAAATGTTTACGATGCGAACCGACTTGCACACGCCGATGTCGGTCGTGCCGCGGGGCACCTCGGGCAATACGGTCTTGCGCATCGGCGAGTAGGAGTACACGCCCATGGCGCCGATCGTACCGATGCCCGTGCCGAGCGCTGCGCCCGAAAGCAGGAATTTGCGTCTGTCCATAATTTCCTCCGGTTGTTATTCGACGAGCGTGAAGTTGGCGCTGAGAATCGGCAGCAGCCACACGAGGAGCACGTAAAAGAGGATGCCCGCAATGATGCCGACGACGAGGCCGACGCCCATTTCACCGCGCCACGTGTCTTCTTCGTCTCGCTTGGCGAGCGCGGCTTCCGTTTCTTCGACGGTGCGCATCGTGAGTTTCCAGCCCGGCCATCCGTCCATAAACCACCAGTTGATGAGCCAGATATTGATGAGCCAAATCATCGGAATCATCGGGAACTGCTGCGGATGCGAGAAGCCCTTCTGCGTGCCGAGAACGAAGTGCGCATATTTGTAGTAGAGGCAGTAGACGAGGGCGGTGCCGAGGATGACGATCGTCGTGCGGATCAGGATGTTGACGGGCTTGGAGAAGCGGTGCGGCCAGTTTCCGCAGTAGAACTGCAGGAAGAGGGCCGGGACGAGGCAGAAGATCGCCGTTTCACCGACGTGCAGCCAACGCCAGTCGGGGGCCGCGTCGCGGCGGTGACCTCGGATCGCTTCGCCCCAGGTAAGTTCCTGCATGAACCAGAAGAAGAAGCAAAGCGAAACGGAAATCACGATGATCCCGAAGAAGAGCGCCGTGCGGCGCAGCCACGGGGTCTTGATCATGGCGAAGGGATAGCGCTCCCAAATGCCTTCCATGAACCACACCACCACCGTGCAGCACATGATCCAGGCGACGTGGAAGTTCGCGGACACGGTCTGGGCGAATTCTTCCCAGTAGGGCGGCGTGATGGCCGTGAAGTACTGCCAGGGGTAGTAGAGAATGCCCATGTGGTTGTGCATCGTCATGAGGTAAATGACGAGCGACAGGGCGAAGGTGCCCATCCAGATCGAAAGGCCCTTGTAGGGTTGTTCGAGTTGTTGCCAGGGCGCGCCTTCGAGCGCCACGACCCAGGCGGGACTGATCCACGAGGCGATGACGGCGAACATCATGCAGGCCTGCGCGGCGTATTCCGTCGCGTAGAACTCGGTGAGCCCCGGCAGCTTCACGAGCTGATCGGGGTTGAAGTAGGCGAAGGCCGTGTTGCCGAGGACGGATTCAAAGAACCCGTGAATGATGAGAATCAGGAAGGCGACGGAAAGGAAGGAGAGCACGACGCCCTTCTGCAGGGGATGAGCGTGCTCGAGCCAGTGGCGTTTGAAAGGCCAGAAGTCGAAGGTGTAGGCCATCCAGATGAGGATGATCAGCCACCAACGGCAATAGTTGTAGCCGACGTACGGGGTGTAGAAGCGCATGATGCCCCGGGGATCCTGGAAGATCCACCAGGTGACGCCGAAGATGGCGAGCGTGAAGACCAGATTCGCGAGCGCGGATACCGGCGCGCTCCATCTCAGAACCAACTGTCGTTGTTCCAGGAAGGGAAGTTGTTGGCCGGACATAAGGATCTCTCCTTTTCGGGTTGGATGACATCCGGTAGAAGGTCTGTTCGAAGGAAAGCGTCGAAGTCGACGAAACGGTCGTTACGTCGGCTTTTCGGCCTGAAGAGCGCGCTTGACGATTTTTTCGAGTTCTTCTGCGGACAACCGGTCGGGGTCGTAACCTAGGCGAGAAGCCTCCAGACGGAGGAGCGCCGGAGAGAAGTCGGGCGGCAGGGCGTCGGCATAGGACGAGGGTGACTCCCGAGGTGCGCGGGCTGTCGGTTCCAACCAGCGGCCGCGAAGAAAATCCCGTCTGTTGCAGCGCGTCGTCACACGACCTCCTTTCGGTTCCATTCCGACTTGTCTGTAAGCGTATCAACCGTAAAGTAACAAAATGAATGCGTGTTTACACCGAGTTTAAATGGACCGAAAAGCATGTGTTTCAATCTGCAAGATTGAGAACGCTGATTCAAATTGTCAGACAGGCTTTCCTGTGTCGGAACACGAGAAGGAAAGATTGTGAGAGTCGGGAAAGTCCTGATCAATGGCGATATCCGGTCGTTTTGCCTTTGAGGAACAGCGTCGTCGGAAAAGGGAGGCTTCGGGCTTGGCTCGCCGTCCTTCACGGTGTTCGCAAAGAGGATCCGTTTTCCGGAACAGGACGGAATTTTTCGGCTCTTTTTTCATCCTGGCGGCGACGGTGTTTTAGTGAAAAACGGGAAACTACGTTGCGGAAAACGGAAGAGGGTTCTCGTTACTCTGGCTGGTTCGAACCGAGCGGAAGATGCTACTTTTCCAAAGAGCAAAGCGTTCTCCGCGAAGACGTCGGTTGGATCCCGTCTTCGTTTTTGCTAAGGGTTTCGGGTTGATCGAAGGCGGTCAACCCGTTTTTTTTCGCGCCGCGGCACGTAAAAAAGGGTCAAAACGCGGGCGTCGGACGCTTTTCGGCGGCGAAGTTCTGTACAATGTTTCGTCTTTGGCGGGCCTGTAGCCAAGTTGGTTAAGGCACCGGACTCATAATCTGGCGATCCTGGGTTCAAGTCCCAGCGGGCCCACCACGCCTCCTTTCTCTTCGTCCTTCGGACACTCATTCCCGCAGATGCCGTCTTTTTCCGATTTTCATCTTGATCCGCGTCTTCTTTCGGCCATTGAACGCATGGGCTACCAAACGCCCACGCCGATTCAGGAAAAGGCCATCCCCGTCGTGCTCGCAGGGCGCGACGTGATGGGGGCGGCGCAGACGGGGACCGGGAAGACCGCGGGTTTCGGACTGCCGCTTCTCGCGCGCATTCTTCCGAAGGCCAACACTTCGATGTCTCCCGCGCGCCACCCGGTGCGCGCCCTCATTTTGACGCCGACGCGCGAACTTGCCGTTCAGGTTTCGGAAAACCTCGAGGCTTACGCCAAAGAGACGCCGCTTCGCGTGGGGGTTGTCTACGGAGGGGTGGACATCCGTCCGCAGGCCGACATGCTGCGCCGCGGGCTTGAAGTCCTTACGGCGACGCCGGGGCGCCTCTTGGACCACATCGAACAGAAGTCCGTGCAGCTCTCGCAGGTGGAGGTGATCGTCCTCGACGAAGCCGACCGCATGCTCGACATGGGCTTTCTCCCGGACATATCGCGCATCCTGAAGCTTCTTCCTTCGAACCGTCAGAGCCTCATGTTCTCGGCCACCTTCTCGCCCGAGATCAAAAAGCTCGCGACGAACTTTCTCAAGCCCGATCCCGTGCTCGTCGAAGTCGCCCGCGATAATCAGACGGCCGAGACCGTTATGCAGGAGGTCTACCGCGTGGGAAGCCGCGTGAAGGCGGACGCCCTCGTGCAGCTCCTCAAGACGAAGGGCCCGGGCGCCTCGGCCATGCAACAGGTGATCGTCTTCGTCAACAAGAAGGAGACCTGCCGTCGTCTTGCGCGCATGTTGAAGAACTACGGCGTGGAAGCAGACGCGATTCACGGCGACAAGACGCAGGACGAACGTCAGGCGGCTCTCTCCGCCTTCCGTGACGGCACGGTCCACGTGCTCGTCGCCACCGACGTCGCCGCCCGCGGGCTCGACATCAAGGAACTCCCCTTCGTCATCAACTTCGACGTCCCGGGCAATCCCGAAGACTACGTGCACCGCATCGGCCGCACGGGCCGCGCCGGCCTCAAGGGCCTCGCGATGATGATCACGACCGAGGACGACGTCAAGGCCGTGGAGGCGATCGAAAAGTTCACGAACCAGAAGTTCAAGGTCATCGACATGTCGCCGCAGCGTCCGCGCCGAAGCGACCGCTTCGAGCGCCGCCGCGGGGGCGACGATCGCATCGATACGCCCGAAGATGAAAAAGCCGCTCGCGAACTCGCTCGCTCCTACGTGCCGCCCGCACAGCGCTTTTACGATCCGATTTTCTCGCATCCCTACTTTCCGTCGCGCAAGAGCCGCAAGACGGACGACGTCCTTACGCCCTTCCGTCCGCAGGCGCGCCGCACGCGTCCCGTGGCGGTGCTTCTCGGGGGGGCGGGAAAATAAGCTGTTTTCCTTATGGCACGGAACTTCCTGCCGTGCTATCTTTTTCAGACATGCATTCCGAGTTGAAGCGTATGCTTCACGCCAACCTGCCCGACCCGGGCAAGGTGGTTTCGGTCCGACGATCGAATGTGGCCCGACGACAAGGTCGGGCAAAGATACGGGCGACGGCTCTCGCGGTGCATGCACGGCGGGAGTTTTTTGTTGCCGTCAAAAAGGAAAATCAGAAGTCAACGGTGGATTTGTTCCGGATTGCCGCACCGAGGAAAAGGTCCTGAAGACGGCTAAAGAGGAGAAGCAAAGATGGCAAATCGCCTCACGATCAAGGGTCAGGTTACGATTCCGAAGGACGTTCGGGAGTTTTTGGGCTTGCAGGCCGGCGCTTCGCGCGTGGAATTCACGATCGACGAGGATGGAAGCGTCCGCGTCGTAAAGGCGGCCGATGCGCCGCGTCCGATTCGCCGCGCGCCCGTGCAACGCCATCAAACCTCGCTCGCAAGCCGCCTTGCGGCCGAGGGTTGCTTTTCCGCTTGAGCCTGCGTTTTTGAAAACTTAACGCTGGCTTCAAGGGTGCTCCGTATAGTGGTTGAATCCACCCGGAGGAGGCCGCCATGTCTTTTTTTGCTCTGCTGCTCGTACTTACCGCTGCGTGCTGTCACGCGACATGGAACTATCACTTGAAAAAAGCGAACTGCGGCAGAGCGATCTGGTGGCTCGTCTACCTGCTTACCTCCGTCATTACGATTCCGCTCCTTCTCCTGTGGGATCCGCAGGCGCTCACGCGCATCACGCCCACGGGGTGGTTCGTGATCCTCATTTCCGCTCCGATCCACGTCGTCTATGCGCTCGTTCTGCAGATCGGCTACAAGAAGTCCGACTATTCGATCGTCTATCCGACGGCACGCGGAGCGGGTCCCCTCATCACGGTGCTATCGGCGGTCGTCATCTTGGGCGACGCGCCGAGCCTTACGGGCTGGTGCGGGATCTTCGCCATTCTGGCGGGCGTCGTCCTCCTTACTCTCCGTACCGACAAGGGCGCGGACCTGTCGCGCGTACACACGGGGATCTTCTGGGGGCTTCTTACGGGCGTGTGCATCGCGGGCTATTCCTTCTGCGACGCCTGGGCCGTGCAGCGCGACACGGGGCTCACCCCCGCGAGCTTTTACTTTCCCTCGATCGTCGTGCGGGCGATCGTGATGACTCCCTTCATGCTCGCCATGAAGGACTGGCGCGAACAGATGCGAAGCATTTGGCGAAATCCCGTGAGCCGCCGCGCCCTCTGGGTCGTGACGGTGGGGTCTCCGGGCGGCTACATCCTCGTTCTCTGCGCCATGACGATGGCGCCCCTCGCCTACGTTGCGCCGACCCGCGAAGTGGGAATGATGGTGGGCGTGATCGTGGGCGCGATTCTCCTCAAGGAACATCTGAGCTTGACGAAGCTCTCGGGGCTTGTCTCCATGGTGGCGGGCGTTCTCCTCATCGCCTTTGCACACTGAATTTCTCTTCCATGAACCGCCTTTTCGCCGCAAGTCTGCAAGAGGCGAAGGAACTTGGGCGTCTGTGCTAGATTAGGGACCTTTCCCATCGTACGTACCGAATCATCATGCCCAACGCTCACGCTCAAGAAGGCTATGAAATCATGGCGCCCGCGGGCGGCCTCGACTCCGTCGCCGCGGCGCTTGCGGGCGGCGCCGACTCCGTCTACTTCGGCGCAGGCGCCCTCAACATGCGCTCCCGCTCGGCTTCGAGCATCACGCTCGACGACCTCCCCGAAATCGTTTCGCGCTGCCGCGACGCCGGCGCCAAGGCTTATCTCGCGCTCAACAGCATCGTCTATCAGCAGGAACTCGATCTCATGGACCGCATGCTCGACCGGGCGGCCGAGACGGGCATTTCCGCCGTCATCGCGTCGGACTCGGCCGTGATCGAACGCGCCCGTTCGCTCGGACTGCCCGTGCATCTCTCGACGCAGCTGAGCATTTCGAACTTTCGGGCCCTTCGCTTTTACGCGCAGTTTGCGGACGTCGTCGTGCTCGCTCGCGAACTGACGCTCGACGACATCGCCGACATTGCCGAGGCCGTGAAGCGCGAGGACGTGCGGGGCCCGAGCGGCAAGCCCCTCCGAATCGAGTGCTTCTGCCACGGGGCGCTCTGCATGGCGGTGAGCGGGCGCTGCAACCTGAGCTATTTCCTGCGCGGCAAAAGCGGCAATCGAGGCGAATGCCAGCACGTCTGCCGCCGCAAGTACCGTCTGGAAGACGTGGAAAAGGGCGACGTGATCGACTTCGACGGCGCGCGTTTTCTCTCGCCCAAGGACCTGAAGACGATCGGCATCATGGACAAGATGGTCGCGGCCGGGATCAAGGTCTTCAAGATCGAAGGGCGCGCGCGCAGTCCCGAATACGTGCGCACGACGGTCGAGTGCTACCGCGAGGCGCTCGATGCCGTGCTTGACGGCCGCTGGGCCGAAGCCGACCGTGCCGACTGGGATCTGCGTCTCGGACGCGTCTTCAACCGCGGGTTCTGGGAAGGCTGGTACATGGGAGCGCAGTCGATCGAGCGGACGATGGCGGACGGCTCGCACGCGACGGACAAGAAGGTCTACGTGGGGCGCTGCATCAATTACTACCCGAAGGCCGGGGTCGCGTGCTTCCGAATCGAAACCCAGACGATCAACGAGGGCGACCGCTTCGTCGTGATCGGACCCACGTCGGGCGCCGTTCCCGGACGCGTGGAGGGGATGCTTCTCGAAGAAGTCCCGATCACTTCGGCGGGGAGGGGAGACGAACCCACGTTCGTCGTTTCGGAGCGCGTGCGTACGGGCGACCGCCTCTACAAGCTCGTTCCGACGAGCCGCTTCTGCGCCTGAGAAGCGGGAAAAGAAAAAGCCGCCCACAAAGAGTGACGGGCGGCGATATCGCTTGGGAAAGAACAGACTATAAAAAATAAAAGGTTGAAGTTTTTCCATTCGGGGCCAACTTCTTTGTTACGCTGATCGGCAGATCAGCGTGCTGGATGAACCCCAAGGGAGAAAATCATGAAGTTCTGTACGACAGAAGAATTCGGAACGCTTTCCCCAACCCTTTTGAGCGAATTGGCCGCGGGCGAAGAAGTGGTCGTCACGAAGAACGGACGTCCGGTCGCCCTCATGATCGGTGTGGAGGACGGGCGCCTTGAGGAGGCACTCCGTGCGGTTCGCCGGGCGAAGGCCGTGAGGTCCTTCCAAACTTTGCGGCAACAGGCGGCTCGGCAAGGCTTCTTCTCCCCGACGGAGATTGACGAGGAAATCAGCGCCGTCCGCTCGGCGCAGGCGTAAAGCCCAGCGGAGCCCGTCGGATGCCGACGGGATGATCTCTGTCTCAAAACGCAAACCGCCCGCCGGTGAGGGCGAGCGGTTTGCTGTCAAGAAGGAGAACCTTGTTAAAGATTACTTCTGAGCTTCGGCGCGGCGCTTCACGACCATCCCCGAGAAGAGGACGATGTAGATCAGAAGCGCGACGGTGAAGCCCAGGAGGCAGCACTGCGCCATCGACATGAACTTCATCGAGGGGATGAGATACCATCCGCC
>OODU01000035.1_pt1 | contig 140808 bp, 140 predicted proteins | sample 1671171 | NCBI WGS metagenome assembly OODU01 (sample SAMN06348129, study PRJEB24527) | human gut metagenome | biome: human gut; feature: ankylosing spondylitis patient; material: feces | host: Homo sapiens | place: China | collected 2015-10
TCTAATATATATTTAGGAATACATATAGATGGAGTTATATACTTACTTAGAAGTATTGCATACCACCCTTTACCCTTATTTTCAGCCATCGTTAGAATCCGTTTTCCATATTTCTTTATGTCATCAGACTTTATATCTTCTTCGGATATTTTAATTGTAGCATTGTCAACATAAACATCTTTAATAGTTGACAAGATTGCATCAACATTTCCAGCCTTTATAAATTCTATCTCGAATGTATGTTCAGCAAAAAATGAGCCAATCCACTTGCTCCTTTTTTTTAGGCCTCTCAACTTTTCTTTTCTACTTAATCCTAATTTATGAGCCTTGGTAACTTTTCCAGTTATAGATCTATCTAAATCTGTAATAATGGCACATCTTTTCTTTATTCTTTGATTATGAAATAACAGTGCAAGATTCTCAAAACCAGTACTTCTAACATTAATTAAACTTATTCCTAATTCATCAAGACTAACTCCTAACGTTTTCTTTACCATAATTGGAATAAGTATTTCTTCAGCATCTCCCTCTACTAAGATAACACTTTTTGCAAATAGAATATTACACCTTATGGCATCTAAAAACCTTTGTATATGCATTCTTTCTTCATTTTTTAGACCTATAAATGGTTGATAAACTTCAGAATAATTTTTAAACCTATTTATAATATTCATATTTGAGATATTTGAAACCTCCGAAATATGAGTGGAATGCGTTGAATAAATAATTTGTGTATCTTCATATTCTATTTTATCAAATAAAGCCTTCTGTATATGTGTATGAATATGTGCTTCAGGCTCTTCTATTAGAAGAAAGTTTGCAATCCGATCTTTCTCTTTTCTATATTTATACTCTAGAAGTTTCAATGTTAGGTATATTAAATTAGCCCCACCTAAACTTAATTCATGAATACTACCTTCATAATCTTCTTCCGGTTCTCCGATAAACAATTTTAATGCATGAAATAATTTTTCGGTCTCATTAGGAAGATTGGATTTTATAGACAATGAAGAAGGAGAGTAAGTTGTACCAACAGCCTCTTTTATTGTTTCGGAAATATTATTAGTAATTTCCTTAATATCATTTAAGTTTTCTATCGTTTCATTTAAATCTTTTACTTTTTTTGATATTACCTCTGAATCATCATCATTTAACTCTTCACTTTTACTTTTTAGAAGTGTCAATAAAGGATTTTTTTTATTATCTTGGAAGTCTGATACAACATCTCGCAATGCCTTAATGAAAGTAAATGAAACTTCTTTCCTAACAGATAATTGATGAGGGATACAACCTCCAAACTTTGAATCATCTATCTCATAATTGAAAATTACGTTTTCAAAGTCTCCCATCAATTCATTTTGTACATTTTTATCATTAAAATCAACCGTACTCTTCCCTGTAAAAACCGTCTCATAATCATTAATAGTAATTTTATCTAAAATACTTTTTAAGCCATCATGATCTCCTTTTTTTAATTCTGAAAGTTGTTTTCTGATTTCAGACTTAGGCCTAAAAAATAAATTATAAGTTGCCTTTTTAACTTTATCATCTGCTATGACTCCACTTCCATAAACGAATAAAGCTTGGATAGCTTCTTCATTTGATATTTCACTGAACTCCAAACTTATTATAATCCATCTTCCTTTCCAATTTATCAAATTTCTATTGAAATCGTTTTCATTAAGTTTATATGCAGAAGATAATAAGTTATCATCCAATATAAGACGAATAGCCCTGAATAAATTGGTCTTACCAGATGCATTTTCTCCAATTATAGTATTTATTCCTTTATTGAAAAGGAAAAATGAATTCTCAAAATTGCGATAATTCACTAATGATACTTTTGAAATATACATATTTATACTTCCTTTTAAAAACTGAATATTACAAATTTAGTGCATTGTTTCATATAATACTAATAAATGATTTTTAATTGTAACATTTTTAGTCAAAAACACTTTGGTAGATAATAATAGTATACCAAATAACATAGGTTTAAATAACCTAATTAACAATTGTGTTGCGCATTTCTTACCTGAATACTTTGGTTAATACATTTGTCACAAAATCAATCAATACTTGAAATGATACAGACTCCGGTTATAGTGACATTCGCCAATCAGAAGGGAGGTGTAGGAAAAACTACCCTTTGCGTCACCTTTGCCAACTATCTGGTGACAAAGGGTGTAAGGGTTGTGGTGATAGACTGCGACTTCCAGCACTCCATCATGAAGTGCCGAAAAGCCGACATCAGAAAATACGGCGAACAGGAAATGCCATATGAGGTATGGGCATACGAAGCCAATGACAAGGCGATGATGACTTCCCTTATGGAGAAGCTGCACAATGATCCTGAAATTGACATTGTTCTGATGGACACACCGAGCAGTCTGAAAGCGGAAGGACTGATACCCATGTTCGTCAACTCGGATATCATCATAGTTCCATTTCATTATGACCTGGTAACCGTTCCGTCCACGGCCAGTTTCCTCATGTTTGTTGACCGGCTGAAAAAGGCTGTCGGTGAAAGGATGAAGGCCAGACTCTTCATCATTCCCAATCTGAATGACGGAAGAATCGGCAAGCGTTCCGAACTGCTTATCTGGGACAATGCAAGGGATACTTTCTCCAACTATGGATACGTTACTGCGAAGATTCCAAAACGTGCTGATATGGAACGGTTCAGTACCATGGCGGCACTGGATATGCAGGCCGCTATCGTTACACCGGTCTTTGACAAGGTCTATCAGAGTATCTTCGATACACTTCAACCGATAAGGGAAAAAGAACTCAAAGGCATACAGCTGACGGAAAATCTAAATCCCAAGCCTAAGAAGAAAAAGAAGGCACAGCCGTCTGATGAATCTTCACAGGACATTACCGGCCAATCTGAAACCAAATCTTCAGAAAATGGCAACTGCAATCAGAATAAAGAACCAGAATAATCAGTAAACTTCAATAACCATAGCACTATGAGTAAGGATATACCGGAAATAGATGACCTGACAAGAGGCATCAATGATTCAGAACTTATATTGACGCAAGATACCGCAGGAACACAGGTTGAGCAAAAGGGAAATAATAATGAAGCACAGGAAAAGGATACTGCTGTTTCCCTTTCGGATACAGGATGCTGGGATGACTTCATGGAATACCTGCAATCGGACAGTTCAGGAACGGACAAAACAGAAAGGCTTGTCTGCAAACTTGACCGTGACCTTGCGGATTCACTGGACGACTGCGATATACATGGCAGATGCCGTTCTGACCTGGTGAATGCCATCGTAAGGGCATTCTTCAAGTCATACCTGCCACGTCTGGCAGAATACAGAAGGGAAAAGAAATCTTTGTTTAACAGTTATAATCTGTAGGATATGAAAAAGACAGACTGGACCGACAGGATGCTGGCCGCTCTTGTCGAGCTGTATCCGGTAGAAACCACGGCTTATACAGCAGCAGTTCTCAATCTGAGCGAATCGACCGTCAAGCTGAAAGCCCGTGAGCTTGGACTTGTTAAAATGGCCAAATCCAGATGGATGGAGCGTGCTGACTATATCAGAAACCATTTCCAGGAGTGTTCCTTCTCTGAGATAGGGAAAGCTCTCGGCATTACCCGGATGAGTGTCGGACGCATAGCCGCTGCAATCGGACTGAAACGCAGCAGTGAAGAGAAACACCTGATTTCCTCACGTATCCGTACCCAGATGGTAAAGAGGGAAAGACGGCGTATCGTCTTCGGACTGGAACCTGTAACAGGTATCCGTGTCATTTCAAACAGGGCAAAGGTAAGGGTACGTTCCAACATGAAGTCAAACGGATACATCATCAGTGAGGAACACAACGTGATTTATTATACCGGCACTACGGAACGCAGGGAGTGTCTGGAAAGCCGGGGTATCAGACTGGGACTGCATATCCTTCCGTTTCCGGAAGACAGCTCCGCTATTTCATCCAACATCATATTACAACAGCCATGCAGTACGGACAGATAGTATTCCTTCTCTTCGTGGCAATGGTATTCTACTATGCGGCAATGATTTTCATGGATTTCCAGAGGACTAAGGCCGCACAGAATGCCGAGCAGAACAGCCATAAAGAAGAGGACATAGACATATCGGAAGAGGCACGAAGCTTCAGGCCGATAAGAATAAACCGGGATGAATCTGAATCCAAAGAACAAAGTTCAGAACAGAGTAATACGGAAAATCCCGAATCAAATAATGAAAGTAATAATTCTGACGGTACAGAGAAATCTGCATCCAAATCAGAATCTTCCAGACACGTTTACCGTGAGGCCATCATGGCTGACGGCATTCTGGTAGAGAATATCATTCAGGAAATAAACCGGCTGGCAGAGACCGGTACCAGTGACCTCGGTGCCGTTATCTTCAGCTGTGAGAATGCCTGATATTATATACCGTTCCTTTAGTGACATCTGTTTCTTTGGCGATGAAATCCTTTAACATTATTCAGAAATGCAGATAATAAAGAAAAATGCCCGGAATCTTACGGAGCGTTTCATCGGTTCAAGTTTTGCACAGAAGAGTGTGGTGGCGGCCATTGCACTTGTTATTTCCACATCAAACGTAATGGCAGGAAGCAAGGGTGCCGCAGGTTTTACCAAGGCCACTCAGGAAGTCAGTTCCTACCAGACTCCGGTATCGAACCTGATGAAGGCCATTGCTGCCGTTATCGTTCTGGTCGGTGCCTTCAACGTCTACTTCAAGATGCAGAACGGAGACCAGGACGTGAAGAAGACCATCATGCTTACCATCGGAGGCTGTATCGCATTCATCGCACTTTCGGAAGCTCTTCCGCTGTTCTTCCAGTAATCCTTTCCCGGCATGACAATGAATCAGGAAGGATACCCTGTGTTCAAGGGATTGCAGAAACCGCTGGAGTTTATGGGCATACGTGGCCGTTTCCTCACTCTGGCAGCGGCAGCCATAGGCGTATCATTCGTAGGCTTCATCGGTTTCTCAATCGCCTTGGGAAAGATTGCAGGATTCATAGCCATGATGGTCATGGCACTGGTGGGACTGATAACAATCTACATCAAACAGCGTGGTGGACTCCACAACAAAAAAAGGGCAAGAGGTATCTATATCTACAGAAGCCTGAGAAAAGAATAGTAAATCACTTTATACAGTATGGCACACAAAAGGAAAAGAATTTTTGACGGACTCTATGCGCAGCTGGAGGAGACGGACGGCAATGTCGTGCTGTTCTCGGTCAGAGGCGAGCCGTCCGTTATCTTTGAGATAACCAATCCGGTCCAGCAACTCTGTACGGATGCGCAGCAGTACATGCTGTTTCATGACGTGCTATCAAATATCCTTCAGACCATCGGTGAGGGATATGCACTGCAGAAGCAGGATATTCTGTGCAGACAGGCATATCACCATGACGTGTCGGATGATGCGGAGTTCCTGACAAGGAGTTATTTCAGATACTTCGAGGGAAGGGAGTTTACAGAGATACGGACTTTTCTTATTCTCACCCAGGAGGCACAGAAGAACCAGTTCATCCAGTACGACCCGAAGAGATGGCTCGATTTCCATTCCAAGGTATCAAAGACGGATGATATTCTGACGGAAAAGCATATCCGGCACAGAAAGCTCGGCAAGGAGGAAGTCAGCGAGTACTGCCACCGTTTCATGGCATTCCAATTCCGGCACGGACCGTTCTCGATGACCAACTTCAAGGCTTCGGACGAATATCTCAGGACAGGTGACCGTATCATCCGTTCCTATCCGCTGGTGGACATTGACGAGATAAACCTGCCTTCCATGATAAAGCCGTACACGCAGATGAACATCAACGGCTACGGTATCGCAACCGACCTGCTTTCTTTTCTTACCGGCGTCCCCTACTCGGACTGTGTGGTGTTCAACCAGGTCATTCAGATACCGGGACAGAGGAAGCTGCTGCGCAAGCTCCAGGCCAAGGCGAAACGTCACGGTTCCATGCCGGACCCGAGCAACCGTATTGCAAAGGCCGACATTGAGGAAGTGCTGGACAGGCTGGCCGTTGACAGTACCATGCTTGTGTACTGCAACTTCAACATTCTGGTGAGCTGTCCCCCTGACAAGGTTACTCCGGTAACTTCCTTTCTGGAGACAAAGCTGTACGAGTGCGGCATCATGCCGTCAAGAACGGCCTACAACCAGCTGGAACTTTTCATGGACTGTTTTCCCGGTAACGGCTATGCCTTCAATCCGGACTATGACCTGTTCCTGACTCTCTCTGATGCAGCACTGTGCTTTTTCTTCAAGGAGCATCTGAAGGAGTCTGAGGACACACCGCTGACTACATACTACACCGACCGTCAGGGACTGCCTGTATGCATCGACATTACCGGCAAGGAAGGCAAGAAGAAAATGACGGACAATGCCAACTTCTTCTGTATCGGTCCTTCAGGTTCCGGCAAGTCCTTCCACATGGAGTTTCGGAGGGCAAAACGGCGGCAAACGGCTGCAAAAATCGGCGTTATAATACCTTGATTTTCAGCTAATAGATTTTAACAAACGAGATTTTCGCCTATTGGCGATTCGTCCTTTTCGGAGTATTTTTGTACCGCGATTGTACCACGCGAGAGGGGTCACACGGCACGACTTCCTTTCAGCAGCGTGCAACAGCTTTCAAGAGCGTGCAACAAATTTCTTCGATAATGGACCGTCAAATTAAACACAATTTAACAGGTCAGCCCGGCTATGACCGGGGCATGACCGACAAGCCTTTCCTCACCATCGGGGAAGTGGCGGACATCCTGCAAGTGAGCAGCCGGACAGTGTATAACCTCATTTATAAAGGCACTCTCCGGGCTTGCAGACTTACATACCACATCACAATCATCACCAGGGAGGATTTCTTTCTGATGATTAGAGAGACAACCTACTGCAAGCGGAGCGTGTCAATCTTCGCCAGGCAGGGTAAAAAGACAAAAAAGAAGATGAACGAAGATACACCGAACACTGAAAAAGACCTTTCCCAAAAGGAGGGAAAGAAGAAAGCGAAGGGCAGCCCGAAACGGCAGCTCATTCCGGCGGCTAACTACAAACAGTCCGTGCGCGACACGTTCACGGACAGGGAGAGTGCCGGAGGCGACCTTTATACGATGGCTGAGATATGCCGGAAATACAATTATACCTACGGGCGATTTTACAATCTCCGTATGCGCTACTCGATACCCTGTGTCAAAGCCAATGCCACCAAGTGCTTCCCGAAAGCCGAGGTTGACAAGGCTATGGCTGAGGAAGCGGAACGGCTGGGAAGCAACCTGTCGGAACACTGGTATTCCTGTTTCGACATCATGCGCCTGTTCGGGCTGGGAAAGACCCAAGTCCGCAGGTTCGCGCTCACCCACGGGGTAAGGACGAAACGCATCCACGGCAACCGTCTTTACTATCTCAAAGCCGACTGGGACGAGGCACGGAAAGTGGCGGAGCGTAAGAGTGCAAGCACGAAAGCCAAGAGAGAGCCGGACAATGAATCAGACAACAATTAAAAATCACAACCGATATGACAAACATCTGCACGAAAGTGACGGTCAGGAAACGACCCATCAAGAACGGTCAGGTATCTCTTTACCTTGACTACTACCCGGCGGTGCGGCATCCGAAGACAGGCAAGCCGACAAGACGGGAATATCTCGGCATATACATCTATGCCGACCCGAAAGACAAATTCGAGACAGAGTTCAACAAGACCATGCTCCGCAATGCAGAGCTTATCAAGTGCCGCAGAACCGAAGCCATCATCAACGAGGAATACGGCTTTCTCGACCGCAACCGTGGCAAGGAGAGCTTCCTTGAATACTTCCGCTCAAAGATGGCGGACGACGACAATTTCAGGAACTGGAACACAGCCTACAAGCACTTTGAAAAGTATTGCTGCGGAAGCTGCACCTTCGATGACCTGACACTGGAATACTGCCAGGGATTCCTTACCTACCTGCTGTCGCTCACCACTCAGACAAAGGGCAAGATGATGGCTTCGACCGCCAACAACAACCTCAACAAGCTGAAATGCGTCCTACGCATCGCCTACGAGGAAAGACGCATCAAGGAGAATATCGCCCCACGGCTGAAACACGCGAAGGAAGACAGCACAAGGCGCGAGTTTCTTACTCTTGAAGAGGTGAGGATGCTTGCCGAGACCCCATGTGAGAAGCCTGTCATAAGGAGTGCCGCGCTGTTCTCCTGCCTTACGGGTCTGCGCATCAGCGACATCATCCGTCTGCAATGGGAGAACATCGTCAAGGGAGCGGACGGCGGCTGGTGCATGCACATCGTCACCAAGAAGACACGGACGGAAGCCGTGCTGCCGCTGTCTGATGAAGCCCTCGCACTGTGCGGCGAGCGTGGCGAGGGGCAGGTGTTCAAGGGGCTGACGCAGACCATCCTTCCCCTCTATCTCAAAGACTGGATTAAGTCTGCCGGGATAACGAAGCACATCACGTTCCACGGGTTCAGGCACACCTACGCGACCCTGCAACTCGCCGCCGGGACCGACCTCTATACCATTTCAAAGATGCTTACCCACAGCAACGTGGGAACGACACAGATTTATGTCGATGTCGTGAGCGACCTGAAGCGCAAGGCATCCGAACAGATTACACTCAAACAGCAATAAACACACAACAGTATATGAACAACATAACATTTGAACAACTGCCGCAGGCGGTCTCCATGCTGATTGAAAAGGTGGGGCTGCTCACCGACAAGGTGGAGAAAGTGCTCGGCATGACACCGCAGCAGCATGGCGAGTGCCGCACCCTGCTCACCCTAAATGAAGTCGCGGCACTTCTCGGCAAATCGGCATCCACCATCTATGCAATGACCTCCGACAAGCGTATTCCATACCACAAGCGGGGCAACAAGCTCTACTTTTTCCAGAATGAAATAATCGCATGGATTGAACAGGGAGGTACATCGGGAGTAGCCAGCGAGAACGAGATTGAAAGACGGCTTGAGGAACTGCGCAACGGCAAGAAGCGAAAGCCGGGAGCGTTGACGGACGGCAACAGCCGGATGTCCGCAGTAGCACCATAATGTCACAGACCATGAGCAACGAGATACAGACCATACACTACTGCACCATACTATCAGCCGGACAGTGGGATTTTCTTTTGGAAGGCAGGTTTTCCCCTCTCAGGCAAAAGTGCCTCTACCGCCTGATGAACGGTGCCGTCAGGACAAGAACCGCTTATAGAATCAAGGGCATTGATATTGTGCTGGAGGTGGGACAGGTGGCTGCTTCCGATGTGGAACTGGCGGATTTTTTGGACTGCAACCGTAAGACGGTCGGCAAGCTCATCGACAGCTTCAACCGCCTCGGTATGCTGACCACCCGAACCAACAACCGCACTTCCGTCCATTCCCTGCATTTTCTCACTGGCTGGTATGTCGGAGGTGTCCTTGTCACCAATCCCCACTATGTCAGACCCTCGGCTACCGCCAAAGGACAGACGGGCGATGTGCGGACACCTATTTCCGACAGTCTGCCGTCAGGGGATGAACCGGGAGGCGCAGCCGTTGACTGCCACACAAGAGGGAAGGAAACGGACAGCCTGACGACAGGCGCGGCATCCCTTTCTTCTTCCCTTCTTTTGTCAGCCAGTTCCAATCCGTCAGCCGATGTGCATGACGGCGACTGCCATAATCCTTCGTCCGATATGTTCATGGCGGACACAGCCGTAAATCGGCATATCATAGACAGCGGCGACATGGCATCCGGCGAGAACGGTGCAGGAAGCCACAGCGAGGCACAAGACGGCACGAATGGCGGCGAGACTACTCCGGCATAGGCTCGGCAGGTCGGGAAGCGCAGAGCGCGGTTTTGAGCGGTACTCCGTTGTCGTGGGGTGACTGACTGGGCTTGCCCAGATATAGCCCACTATAACTACACGCTTCGCTTCCGTAGTTGTGGGCTCTCCCGAGGGGCTGGGCTTTGCCCCGTCCCACTTATGGCTCTGCCCTAAGAACCCGGTCGGAGGCTTTCAGTCCCCAACACCCCTGACCAAAGAGTGACCCTCTCTTTGGAAACTCCGCTCAGAGGTCTCTACCCCTGAGAACCCCGAGCAGGAAGTGACCCTCTCCCTGCACCCTCCGATTAAGGCTCCGCCCTAATGACCCTTTCCCTATTGTAAATCTGTAAACATCATCATGCCTATGGCACAGAAGACATCAATCAACATCAAGCCCTGCAACATCGGAAGCAGCGAGGCGCACAACAGGCGGACAGCGGAATACCTCGCACATATCGGCAAGGAAAAGTTCTATGTCCGCACTGACCTCATGGCGGCAAACGAGACATGGGTAGCACCTGATTTCGGCGGCACTTCGCTGTCGGAACGCTACAATCAGATAGCCGCGATGGTAAAGGAAAAGACAGGTCGGGCGATGCAGACCAAAGACCGTGAACGTGTGAACAAGAAGACCGGGAAGGTGACCGTCGTGCGCGGCAGCACTCCGCTCAAAGAGGGTGTCGTGGTAATCAAGAATGATACCACTTTGGAGCAGTTGCAGCATTTTTGTGAGGTGTGCAAGGAGCGGTGGGGAATCACGGCACTGCAAATCTTCATCCACCGTGACGAGGGGCATTACGGCACTCCCGGAGATACCGCCACATGGAAACCAAACCTTCACGCCCATATCGTATGGGACTGGATGAACCACGACACCGGGAAATCCTGCAAACTGGACGAGAAAGCCATGAGCGATATGCAGACGCTTTTGGCTGAGTGTCTTGACATGGAAAGGGGCAGCTCAAAGGAGCTGACGGGAAAGGAGCATCTTGAACGCGCTGACTTCATTCTTGCCAAGCAGAAGCAGGAAGCCGAACAGGTAAAGGCGGAAAAGGAAGTAGCCGAAGCCGACAGGGATGCCGCGATCCGTGAGACGGACAATGCCAAATCCGAACATGAAAAACTCCAGATCAGGAACGAGGAGAAGCAGCGGCGCAGCGAGGAACTTGACAGCGAAATCGCCGAAAAGGAGGAACGTGCGAGAGAGGTTGACAGGGAGAATACGGACAGCATAAAGTCCGGCATCGCCAACCTTTTCGGCAAGGGCAAGTACGCAGCCATCGAGCAGGAGAACGAGAGACTGAAAGCCGAGAACGAACATATCAAAGAATCGTTCCCCGATGAAGTCAGGAAAGAGGTGGCGAAGCGGACAAAGGCACTGACCGAGGCGAAGCGGACGGTCGAACTGGAGCGAGACAGTGCTATGGCAATCGCTGACACTTATGAATCCGAGAGGGACACGGCTCTGCGGCAGCTCCGGGAGCAGAAGACCGGGGAGCAGCACCGCATTAGCATGGCGGTGAGCCGGGCAACGGCGGAGAAGGACAAGACCATAAGACAGTTGCAAGGTGCGCTGAAATCGAGCCGGGATATTCTGAATATCATCGCCGATATTCTCTACAAGGCAAGCGAGGTGTTCAGGCGAGCCATTGAAGCGATTATCCATTTCGCCACGGAACGGCACAAGTCAATCTTCTCTCCCTCCGAAGCCGCCGACATCAAGAGCGTCATGCAGAGCTACGGCGAAACCATCGAGCAGCGGAAAGCGGTCGGCACATGGCTCTGTGACTATGCGGAACACCGACAGCCCTTTGATGAAATAAAACATCGCCATACACTCAACGAGGTTGGCGATGTCGCGGAAGGTCGGTATGATTGGAAGATTGATAGAGGGCGAGGTGGAATCCTAAGATAGATTTTCACTTTTGAGGGTTGAATGTGTCAGATATTTGCTTTGCAACCCTGTTTATTGCTCCTTTTATATCATGCGAAGCTCCTGCAACCCCAAGAGAGGAATATGCGCCTTTGCATGATGCTACAGGACGCCCTGTATTATAGTCTATAAAATTGACTGTAACAATAGTCTCTTCGGGTTGCACGTTTATACAGGAAGCACAAAACGAGAAAGGAAGAAAAAGAGAGTAATTGATTGATAATGAGAAGTAATTGGCTTTGAATGTCTTTGGTTGCCGAGTGGGTGAAATGCAGTTTTTAGCGGATAAAAGCAAACATTCCGTTTCTATCCCGTTACCCATTTTAGGCGGAGCAAAACACAGCAGTTGAGTGTCTTTAAGTGGCTGACTATAACGCTGTTTGTCTTCGGTTTACATTGTTCAAATAAGCAAGTGTTATAACTGTGCTTTATCCTAAAGCACTAAAGCCGAAGGCTTTGCCCCGCAGGGCAAGAGGAAGAACAGGACGAAGTCCAGTTCCCTCTTGCTTAATTTAGCGAAACTGACAGAGCCGGGAGGCGAGGTTGTTTCAGCCAAATGCGGAGCAACTTCTGAAGGCGTAAACTTAAAACAAGCCTTCATCCGCTTGCGCCATTCTGCTTAAACACAAAAAGCAGAGTTATTCAGGTTCTTTATCCTTATCATCCGTTGGGTGCTTCTTGTCAAACTCTTGATAGGTTTGAAAATCCATGTGTTCACGGACAAAGGAGCGAACATCATTTACTCGGTAGTAGGTCTTATGACCTATCATAAAGAAAGGAAGTTTTTTACTGGAACGATACCTTTGTAAAGTACGATAAGATACTTTTAGGAGAAAGGCTAAATCTTGATTGTCGAGCAGTTTCTCGTCAGGGTCAAATACTTCTTTTGTGTTGATGAGTGATTTTAAATCCTGACCAATTTCACTCAATTTCTTGGACAGCTTTTGCATCCATTTTTCAAAATCTTCGTTATTGATATACATTTTGTTTCGTTTTACAGATTAATACTACTTATGTCCAATGCATTGACGGAGCAAAGTTCGGCAGAACGAAGCAACAAAAATAGGGGAATCTCTATGGACTCCCCTAAAATAGATTTGTAAATTCATGTAAATTAACGATTTACAAAATCATCTTTTTTCATCTTCTTCTTGCGGCTTTCACGAACGATAAGATTTTTCAGGTAATCTAACGCTTTGGTTAAGTTGTAGGGCTTGCGTTTGAATACTCGTTCTTTTGACTTGTGGGCATCCCCGAACGTGAAATTGAATGCCTGCTCCAGAGCATGGGCGATATGAATATATGGAGCAGGATTTCCTTCTTCATTAAAGAACTGTCCTGAAAGTTCAAATGAAACAGCAAATTCTCCCACGCTATCAATCCCCAAGCCTTGCGACTTGGGGACGAAATATACTTTTGAGTTGTAGGGAATAACGTTTTTATTAATAAGCTGATTCGTTTGTCTAAATGTGAATTTCAGTAAGTCAATTTCAGACTCAAGAAATAAAATCGCCTTTCGCTGATAAGTTTTTTTGAGCCTATTTTTTTTCCAACTCGCAAAGAGGTGATGTTCCCAGAAAATCAAGCTCAATACGAGTAATACTTAACATCCGAAATATTTCAGAATAGCTTTGTTTAGATTGACTAATAGTCTTTACCAACTCCATAAAGTGCGTATAAGCATCTTGCATTTCTTCATTTGTCACTTGTGAAGCATCAGACAATAGCCTGAATAACTTCAAATCTATTTTATTCATAATAGACTTTATTTGTAACTGCCTTTTATTCCATAATCCGCATCTTGATTATTAAGAGATTTGTTTCCAGAACTATGAGTTTTTCCAAAACTAAAATTCCACGTAAGAGTAGCAACGATGGTTTGTGAAGCACTACTGAAACTTTCCCGTCTGAAAGGTGCTTGATTATTTTTATTCTCTATCACAGTACGTGAAACATTCTTGAATGGATTGAACGCTCCTATACCAAAAGAGAAGTTATCGGTATTGTATTGAATGGCTAAATAATGATAATTACCACTCTTAATAACGGTTTCACCATACAGCTTCTCATCAAATGGCTGTATCTGAACGATAAACATCCATTTCTTATACATTGCCAAGACATTCGCACTATAATAGAAATTAGAGTATTCATGAGAATAATTGTTCCCTTGACTGTTGAAATGATTGTACCCACCTGTAAGCGAAAATTGCAGTATGTTTTTTATCATTCCCACCTTTAGGTTCATTTCTGCATTATACTTGTTCCAACTCTTCATATTTTCGGGTATTATCAGGAAAATATTACCTTGTTCTTTGACTGATTCCATGATGGGATTATGCTTGTAATGATGTCGTAGGTTAGCATTGAATGTAAACAAGCCTTTTTTGTGTTCGTAAAAAAGGTTATTGTTCAGATTGCTGTAAGGCTTTAATAACAAGTTTCCTCTTTCGGCAAGATAAGGGTCGAGCCTTATTTCCGTGTCAGTCAACTCAACTAAAGTCGGGTTGGTTTGGCTCATCTCCACATCGTAACGAATAAAAGAATTTTCATTTAATCTATATCCCAACATGGCTTTAGGCAAGAAGTTATAATAACTCTTATTAATTGAGATATTAGAAAAATGTACCCGATTAGCCTTTAACCCAAGAGAACAGCTGAATTTATCTTTACTGTGATTCCATTCTGAAAAAACGGAAGTTTCCATTTGATTCAAATCGGACTTAAAAACTCCATTTTGCTGAACTTCTTGTTTCGTAAACGATTGAATATGCTTTGCTCCAAATTTCAAACTGCCATAAGTAAAGCCCTTCTCGTAAATACCTTCTGCTATCAATGAATATTTATCAGATGACAAACCGAACTGCTCTTTGAAAAGAGTATTGGCATTGTCGTATTCTATATAATTACGACCTGTTTCTACTTTGGCATAACTCCCAACAATGTTGGCATAGACTTTTTGCTGATTCTTCAAACCACGCTCATAGTATAGGTCTATTGAAGGGGTATTTATTTTCTGACTAACGCCATCAAATATCTGCCCTATCTTTATGCCATTTTCTATCAAATTACTTTTGAAATCATTATGCGGATGATTTGTCAAAGCATACTTCAACTTTGCATTGAAGAATACCGAATCACTTTGTTGATAGTTATATCCGAAAGTAACATCATGCATCTGATATGAATAATCTCCACCATCTCCGATTTCATCTCTCTGTATCGGAGTTGAGTTTTCAAACTGATAGCTTCCGGTACGTGTCCGATTATTGCTATTGAATTTCTGAAAAGCGGTTGTGTAATTTAATGTATATTCCGACTTCCCTTTGTTAAACTTGGCGAAAAGCACATCGCCGCCCGCAAGAATATTCAAAGAGTTCATCAAGTCCACTCCGATAACACCACCCTTATCGTCCCTTATAACAATAAAATTAACGATTTTAGATGCTGCTCCATATCTTATTCCTGCGTAATCCAAATATTCAACCCGCCTAATTTGACATGGTTGCAAAGTCTGAATCTCTTCTGAAGTAACATTTACTCCATTGATTTGCAACATGACTTTCCCGCCATCGAAGGATGAAATCGTATTCGTCATTGGGTTAATGTTCAATCCTGGAAGCATCATAGTATTCAATAGTTGCATTCCGTTTGCCGAATGGTTAAGTTGTAGTTTTGTCGGAAAAACTATTCGCTGATTTATTTTATTGATTGTGGATGAAGCTGAAATAACAATCTCACCAAGCGACAATACACTTTCATTTAATAACACGTCTATTTCTGCCGATTCTGAAAGGTTTTGTAACAAGATTTTTTTAGCTTCAAAGCCCATACAAGATACCGACAATACGTAATCATCGGAAGTGAGGTTTGTAAATACAAATCTTCCAATTGAATCAGCTGTCGTTCCGTTTAGGAATACGGAATCCTGCTTGAATAGAACAACACTGGCGTATTCAACAGATTCTTTTGTGTTTTGATTAAGTACTCTTCCTGAAATGCTATTCGATTGTCCCGAAGCATTCAAACTTAGAAATAGGAAAAATACAGTAAGATATAATAAATGCTTTTTATTTAAGTCCATACTTGTTTTCTTATAAATGAATATAGACACAGATATAGCATCTGCATCAAAATCCTGATTAATAAATAATAATAGAAAATCCGCCCTCAGAAGATTTGAGGGCTATAAGAAAACTGAGAAAACCTTTCTCAGTATAGACTATGCACGGATTCTAAAGGTACGTGCTAATGTACAGCGTATGCTTGACATGATTTGTTTATACTAAATTTTATGCAAAGATAGGCTTTTTTTCTGAAAAGTAATATCTTTGTATTGAGTTTTTTTGAAACAATGGAAAAAGAAAGCAGACCGAAGTCTTTCGTTCGTCTCTAAATCGTTACCCATTGTTTATTCTCCTTTCTTAAAGCCCTGATATTCAGCGGGCAAAAATCCAATTTTGTACTTCACGTTTACGCCATACTTGACTAACAAAAGTTTTTCCTGTTGTGACGGTGTCAACTCGTAGATTCTGGCATCACTTACAAGTTTTAAGTGTGAGTTCTCCACAGCATCAAAAAGCTGAATCTCGTACTCCATCAACTCTGCCGGAATATGATAGGTGTCGTTATTGATTATAGATGCATACTCATATCGTGACAGGTTGACATTCGTTGAAACTGTAGACTTCGATGTAGTGCAAGCCGTAAACAATATTAAGGCAGCAAGTATTGAAAGAAATTTGAATCGATGGTTCATGATTCTGCATCGGATTATTCGAAGTCCAACAATACACGTGTATACACGCTCTCATAGCGGATCAAAAGTCTGACATCCGGCTGATGGCTGGTTAAATACGGATAAGTTATCACTATCTGATTTTCTTTTATCTCGAATTCGAGTTCATCAGTTAGGTTATTATATCCATCTGTGAAATAGGCATCTACATTCTTGTCAATATGGCAGCCTTTGGAGAACGTGAATGTCGCTCTTTCCTTGCCGTACCCGTCATTTTGATGGGTCCCGGAGAAATGGCTGTCCCATTCGGGAAGCTGTTTGACTTCGGGGAAACACTCAGTATAGCTGATTTTTGCTCCGGCTATATCTTTGTCCTTATCGTAAATCCATGAATCAACATAAACGTTGTAGTAGTTGGTGTTGATAGGAAGTGCCCGGTCTCCGGCAACTGTCTGAACCTTGTTGGCAAGAACAATCTGGTAGAAATTGCCGGGCGTAACCGCAATCTCCTGGGCAAGCTGCGATAGATTTGGGTTCTGATTGAAACCTCCTTTTCTACCGAGGTCTGCAATTCCACAATCATACGATGTGAAGTTATTGGAAGCATTGATGAAAACATCAGAGCCGCCAATGGTTGTTTCGCTATCTCCAATCATCATATTCAATGCGATAGCATTAGTCGGCATTTTCGGTTCATCGTCATCACTGCATGAAACAACAGCGATAGCAAGGAATGAAAATAGTGTGATTAAAAGTTTATTCATTTTTTACTTACTATATTCTCGATTGACTCTATCAAGAGGTTGATTCTATAAGAAAACGTGAGCCAACTATGCCACGTCTTAACTTGAAGGTCGTAGGAAACCATTAGGACAGATGTAACAATAGTGACCCACGCATATGCGAGGGAGTCACTATGCTAATCCTTGTCCCATTTGAAAGTGTCCTACGTTTTCAAGTTACAAGATTGAGCATAACGCTTCTTAATTTCGTATGTCTTGGATAGAGTTACCCCAATCCAAATACAAAGGTAATACAAATACCTTAAAGAACCTTCGTTTACAGGTAAAAATCAGCGTTTCAAAGCTCATTTTTCCTCTTTTTGTACCGCCATTGTTCCTCAAAGCGTCCAAAAGCCTGTTTTATAATGGCAAAAGATAATTCCTTGACAACTATATTAAGAAAATTTTATTGTCCGCTCTATACCCAGATCATGGATGAATTGCTCATCATGACTGACTACAAGCAATGTTCCTTTGTAGTTTTTTAATACCGCTGCCAGTATATTCATACTTGCTATGTCGATATTATTAGTCGGCTCGTCAGCGATGATCATGTCTGGCGCATCTTCGCAGACAATCAGGTGACATAAGGCAAGTTTCATTTTCTCTCCTCCACTAAGACTTCTACACTTCTTGTCCCATGTAGAAGGTGTAAACAGAAAACGGTTCAACAGCATCTTAAGTTCGTGCTCTGGTCTCTTGGAGTTACAAGCCTCCAACTGATCGTAAACAGTCAACTCATTGTCAAGGCACGAATATTCTTGGTCAAGATACAATATGTTCAGCGTTTCTTTACGAAGTATTTTACCGCTTGTAGGCTGCAATGCCCCTGTTATAAGTTTGAGCAAAGTGCTTTTACCACATCCGTTATCTCCCTGAAGCCGTATGCGTTCACCGCTGAATATGGATAAATCCAAGGGATGTTGCCTCCACATAGTATTCCGACCAACATACTTGAAAGTAACATGTTTTGCCTCCACAAGTAGCTTTTTGCCTGCCAAGGCAGAATTTCCCATGTCGATTTTTATCTCTGTATATTCATTGATGGACGAACGTATTTCGTGTATATCTCGTCTCATTGCCTCCATTTTTTCCTGTTGCACCTTATTCAGCCTCGATGTTGTTGCTTCCGATTTGTTACGTAATAATCCCATGGAAATGCGTGCGACACATTTCTTTGCATTCTGCTTTTCTCCTCTCGAAGCATGTTTCTGTTGCCGTTCTATTGTTTTACGGGCAGACTTCTCGGCTTTTGCTAGCTCCTTCTGTTGATTTTCCAGCCGTGTCACTTTAGCTTTAGTTTCCGCATCAACAGTTTCCCGATACGCATCATAATTCATGGGATAGAATTGCATCCCTGTCGGAGACATTTCATAAATTGCGGAAAGCCTGTTTAATAACGTTCTGTCATGGCTGACAATGACGGTGGTACGGTTTGTATGGGCAATGTCTTCATACACCAAAGCTCTGCCTGTCGTGTCGAGGTGGTTGGTCGGTTCATCCATTAGGACAATGGAGGGTTTGAAAATATCCTGTCCGGCAAGAAAGACTCTTGTTTTCTCGCCGCCGCTAAGGTTGCCCATGAGCATATCTGGAGCGATATGTCCGATTTGCCATTTGGCGAAAGCTTCCGTCAACCTTTCCGGAATGTCCCATTCATCGTTTAGCTGTTCGTATTCTTTCTCTGTACCACGCCCGTCCAATATGATTGACAAAGCTCTTAACTTATCTGCCAATCCTAATGCTTCCGCAACACTCATACCATCGAATTGCCCGAAATGCTGTGGTATCATGTACAAGATGTCATCACACACGATGGTTCCTGTTGCAGGAGGGATTTTTCCTGCCAATATTCTCAGGAGTGTGGATTTTCCTACACCATTATTCCCGACAATAGCGCATTTCTCTCCAGCCGGTATGGTGAAAGTGATATTTTGAAACAGGAAATCCTTATTTGGATGTATATACGATAAATCTTGAACTATTAAGCTCATAATTATTTGCAATTATTAAATGTAAAACAAAACGGGATATGACATAAGTTATACACAAGGATCTGGCATAAATCCAGCCCGCTCTATAATTTGTATTTCGTGTATAACCTTTCTTTTTACATGATTGCAAATAACTATTTTGTGCAAAGGTACTACTTTATAGCGATATATCAAAATGATACGTTGCCTTTTGGGGTAGAATTATAGTATTCTTGATATATATCAACAATTTCAAGAGTTGCATTTGGTGTCTTTTATCCTTCCAATTCGCTATTTTTCAAAACACTAAAAATGCTTATCAACTGTTAAGATTTAGTTAAATCTTTCATTCAACACACACACCTTTTCTAATCCTTTCACTCCCTCAAAGCAACTTTTTCACTCCCTCTTTTCCTTTACGGATAGTTGTACCGTTATTTTATTATATGGTTGATTTTCAGCAACAAAAGTCATTGAAAATCAATTCCACATGAACAGTGTGGTACGTCAGCTGCTGGAACAGAATACGGATGTGGTCATGGTAGATACGGGTGATTCCTACGAAGGTATATGCGGATATTACAAGGGTACATACATAGCCTACTCGAAGGAGAAGCCCATTTCCATGAATCCGTTCAAGGTCACGAAGGAGGAGTACGAGCTTAATTTCGGGGAGAAGAAGAACTTCCTCAAATCGCTGATATTCCTGATATTCAAGGGCAACGCATTTCCGACAAAGATTGAGGACATGCTTATAAACCAGACCATCGTGGAATATTACGAGGCCTATTTCAATCCGTTTGAAGGGTTCAGCGACAGTGAGCGTGAGGCATTGAGACAGAAACTGCTGGTAGCTGCCAAGATGGAGGATGACTATGAACAGTACACGCACAGCATGGAGGACATCGACAGGCAGATAAATACGGAAGAGGTTCAGGAGAAGGCTGAAAGCCGTGCCCTGCTGCTGCCTTCCGAAGTACGCCGTCTGAAGCTTATCCGACAGTGCCGTTCACTGACTGCCCTGATCAATGATGAAGCGGCCACAGAATCGGAAAAGGAACGTGCACTTGCCATTATCGGTAAATATAAAAGGGAACTTTATAACAATTCCATGCTGATTAAGATTGACAGGCAGATTGACCACATGGAGGAACAGAAGCGCAGGCTGAAGGTTCAGGAACTCTCGTTCAATTCTTATTACGAGTTTGCCCTGGAGCGCATACCGCAGATTACACAGCTGGAGAAAATCAGTTTCAATATACATGACTTTGCGGCTATACTGAAACAGTTCTACCGTGGCGGCGAGCTGGAGATGACGCTGAACTCCGACCTCGACATTAACCTGTTTGACGAGCGTTTCATTGTGTTCGAAATAGATAAAATAAAGGATGATCCGGTGCTTTTCCCGATTGTGGTGCTGATTATCATGGACGTGTTCCTGCAGAAGATGCGTATCAAAAAGGGACGGAAGGCTCTTATCATTGAAGAGGCATGGAAGGCAATCGCTTCACCTACCATGGCGGAATATATAAAGTATTTGTATAAGACCGTCCGGAAGTTCCACGGAATAGCCGGTGTGGTCACACAGGAGCTTAACGACGTGATTGATTCCCCTATCGTGAAGGAGGCCATCATAAACAACTCGGATGTGAAGATTCTGCTTGACCAGACCAAGTTCAAGGACAGGTATGAGGATATTGCAGCCATTCTGGGACTCACTGACATACAGCGTCAGCAGATTTTCACCATCAATGCGCTGAACAACCATGAGGGAAGAAGCTACTTCAAGGAGGTGTGGATTTGCCGGGGACAGCACTCGGATGTGTACGGCGTAGAGGAAGCACCGGAATGCTACTGGGCATACACTACAGAACGTACCGAGAAGGAGGCACTGAAGATTTATCTTGCCCGGTACGGTACGCTGCAGGAGGCCATCACCCGTATCGAGGAAGACCGCAAGGCGGATGGAGGGCTTCTGTATCTGGAGTTTGCAAGAAAAATCAATCAACATCAAAAAGTTATGTCACTATGGTAAGAACAGTATTAAGAATCATATCGGTTATAATGCTTTCTGCATTTGTCTGTATTAATGCACATGCTGCCTGGAGAATCGTATTCGACCGTAACTGTCTGAAGATTGTCATGGCCAATACCGCTTCACAGAAACTTATCGAGGAACAGCACAACCAGCGTGTGGATACCATTGCAGCCAAGAAACAGAAGGTGGAACTCTATACGGTAAGCATGGCTACCATGAAAGAACTCTACAAACTGAGCATGGAGAACATATCCGGTTTCGGAACTGAAAGTCTTTATTATAAGGAAATAGGCCTGTGCGCTCTGGATATTCTGCGAAATATTCCGGTACTTGTCAGCACGGTAAACAGGGCTAAATTTTCAAACAGGCTGCTCTGTCTGAACGAACTCGGCAATCTTGTAGCGGAAACACAGCAGCTGGTCGGCAACTTCGTCAATATCGTAAACAATGCCAGAATTCCCAATCCGCTGCAGGGACAGGCAACTGCAGAAAAAAAGGATGACGGCTATAACCTGTTGGACAGGTATGAAAGGCTGACACTGGCCAACAGTATCTATACTGACCTGAACAGGATACGCTACAAGGTGGAAGGGATGGTTCTGATGGCACAGTATGCCACTGCAAACGACCTCTTCTTTGCCATAGATCCTGAAGGATGGGCAAATGTGGTGACCATGAAGAATCATGTGGGAAATCTTGTACAGGACTGGAACGGACTGGTTGCTTCAAATTATTAACCCTTAATATGTATGTGTCTGTCATGAGAATCAGGAATATAAGTATCATATCAGCCGGTATTATAATGCTGTTGCTGCCTGTAAAGGCTTCCGCTTTCATAATACCCAAAGACCTGCCGACCATCGAAGCACTCATAGCCCTGCACAAGGCCATAAAGAAGGACGAGGACAGGGCTCTTACAAGAGTAGCTACAAGCTATGGCGAGCAGTCGCTCATTGAGAAAGGTGCGGAAAAGTTCAATGATGTCCGGACCACTCTGGATACAAGGCTGAACAATGCCTATTCGTACCTGGTACTGGCCGGTGCCATTTCTTCAACGGCCAACTCACTGTATCAGCTGGTAACGGAATACAAGGACTTTACCGGTAATACTTTCAGTCATGTATCAAAGAAGCCTTTCGTGGCCTGGTATTATGCAGATGCCAACGTGGCAATATCAAGGGAGATACAGCACTGCTACAGACTGTATGCGTCCGTGGCCGCTTCGGGTATAAACCTGATGAAGGCTTCCATGGATGAGAAACTGAATCTGGTAATGACACTGAAGGCTTCCATCGACAGGGCAAGGTACATCATAGACAATGCCAATCTGTACTGTTTCCTTGTTACGGACTGCGGATGGAAGCCGGACTATATCTGGGAGATACTGAACTCCAATGTGAAGAATGAGATAGCTGAGCGTGTAATCAACAAATGGAATCAGGGATATGCAGGTTAGAAGAATATTTACAATAATCATGTGTCTGGCTGTATCATGTATCATATTTACATCCAATGCCCAAAGCATAGTCAGTGACAGTGAAAAGCAGAAGCAGTGGAAGTCAATGGAGAACGGTCCATGGGATTTCGCTCCGGACTGGTATTACTTTTTCCTGCATAAGAAATACTCAGGTGCGGAAATGTACTGGAAATGGGACTGGTTCAACTCCGGATTCCGTGTCCGTTTCAAGGAACCAAAGTCTGATGTGAAACGTATCATGCCGGTGCGTGTGACTGCCGAAGAGACGCAGAGGCAGAAAATCAGGAAAGTGGAGAGTGAGCGCAAATATATCGAGGAACTGTATAAGGAAGAACTGGCAAGGGAGGCTGACAGAAATGTTGACCTGATGTATGCCACCTACAAGGACGAGTTCAACCGTATGCAGGACTGTATCACGGACGGACTGCTCTATTGTATGCAGAAGAGTGACGGCAAGCTCCGCTATCAGGTGGACGAGCTGAGCCGCCAGAATGAAATACTCTGTGCGGATATAGCCTATATACACAAAACCGGTGTCGGCTATGGACTGGAGAACGCCAAGCGGCAGAAGGCATACGAGGAAGCCAAATCCAGGATGGCAGAGCTGGTCAACAGGACTGCACACCTTTGTGCCGTTGCCGCTACGCATTATTGAAAAACAAGTAAAAACAAATAACATTTTAAGATATGGATTTATTGTTTATTCCGCTGACAATAGGACTTCCGGCCATTGACGAAAGTCTGGAAAAGCTGCTGACGGCCATGGAGACATTTCCCAATGTGGCCGTTCTCGGTGATGCCGTTTCAATGGCAAAGGCTCTCGGTCTGTGCCTGGCCCTGTGTGTCGGTTCATACGAATGCTGGATGATGATGCTCGGAAGGCGTGGTATGGATGTCATGAAGCTGCTGCGCATCATCGGCATTTCCTTGTGTATTTCATCCTCTTCATGGATATGTTCGGCTCTTCAGGTTCCGGGAAAGAGTCTGGAGTCCGCTACATGGGCTATGGCCAAGGCAAAGAACAAGGAAGTGGCGGCCTTCGAGCTGAAGGTGGCACAGAAACAGAGTGAATATCTTGACAGGCTGAGAACCGTGCAGGATTCCATAGCCACGGCAAAGCAGGTGGCCGAAATAGGTCAGGATGCTGTCTGGTGGGACAAGCTGATATATAATGTGGAGAATCTGGGCTCGACCATCAACAACTACGCACAGAGGGCTGCCGTGGCGGCTGAGACGAAGGTCAGTGAATGGATAAACGATGTCATACGTTTTGTCGGGGAACTGATTTTCCAGATGTCGTATTATGGGATGCTCGTGGCACAGAGGATTTTCATGGCCATCATGATGATATTCTGTCCGATCATGTTTGCCCTCTCGCTGGCACCGCCATGGAACTCGGCCTGGAGCCAGTGGATGTCCAAGTTCCTTTCCCTCTCGTTATGGGGATTCGTGACCTATATGTGCATCTATTACATAGACTTCATTCTTCTTTATAACCTCCAGCAGGATCTGGTGGCATACGATCACCTGCTACACGGCTCGGTAAACTCTTGGGAACAGATTGGCGCACTGGGACTGCAGGGAATAGGTTCCAACTGTATGTATGCCATGGGTATGCTCGTGGGTGCCTATATCATACGCTTCGTTCCTGAAGTGGCTTCATGGCTGATTCCGGGAGGTGTAAGTTCGGGTACTGGTTCCGTAGCCGGTTCGGCTGCAATGGGTATCACTTCGGCTGCAGGTGGTATGGCCGGAAGTATGACAGGTTCTGCCATGAAAGGAACAGGTTCGGCTGTCAGGTCATTAGTCAAATAACATCAAATCTTTTTACAATATGCTTATTGAATCCCTTGCACAGAAAACCAGACTGGCCATGATGACGGTATTTGCGGTAATTGGAGGCTGCACCGTCATCTGTGCCTTTACCATCTGGTGCTGCATTTCCCTTGTCAACGAGGAAAGGCAGCAGATTTATGTACTTGACGGAGACATTCCGTTTCTTGCCGAGCGTGCACGGCTGGAGGCCAACTTCACTATGGAGGCCAAGGCGCACATACAGCTGTTCCACCAGTATTTCTTCAACCTGCCGCCCGACAACGACTATATCAAATGGACGGTAGGGAAAGCGATGTATATGGCTGACGGAACTGCACTGAAACAGAAACAGGCCATGGACGAGAACGGTTTCTACTCGGACATCATTTCCTCTTCGGCTGTCTGCACCATCATGTGTGACTCCATTCAGTTTGACGAACATGAACGGAAGTTTACCTATTACGGTACGCAGCTTATCAAGCGCAGGACCAGGGACATCAGACGCTCGATGGTGACAACAGGTTACATCGAGTCCGTACCGAGGACAAGGAACAATCCGCACGGTCTGCTCATTACCGGCTGGAGGACTCTTGAAAACAAGGATTTGGACTATTGATATACTGATATTATGAAATCATTCAGAAAAAAGATACAGGAAAGCCGTCTGAAAACGCATCTGCTTGTCAGGTCGTGGTTGCAGCCCAAACTGGGTGTCATCGGAACAAGATACCGTCTGGCCGCAAGAATCAGACTGGCCAACAGATGTGCGGCTAAACATCCGAAAACGACATTCGCAGGTGTAGCGGGAACGCTGCTTCTGCTACTTGTAAGTACAGTAGCCATAGATTCCGGCAACGGGAAACAGAGTGAGCCGGATGTCAGTTCGATAGCCGCAATGGAACCGGTGTTTCAGGGATTCCGTACCATCCAGGCAAACAAGGACATTCACCGCAGTGTATTGACGGACATGACGATGAAGGGACAGTTACTGCGTCATGAACTGGACTCCATGATTGCCATACCTGTAAAGAGCCGTGAGGATTCCTTGCGGATCATCCTCAAATACCGGCAGCTGGAAAATATAGTCAAATCCATTAAAAACAATGATAACCCATGATTAAGATTAATTTCAAACAGCCCAAGTATATCTTTCCGCTGGTCATATTCGTTCCGCTGTGCGCACTGGTATACTTTGTGATGCAGACCTTCTCCGGTGGTGAGGAGACTGCCGGAACGGTAGCTACAGACCGTATCAACATGGAGCTTCCCCAGGCCAATGCCGAGGAAGCCGGAGACAAGATGTATGAGATGTCCAGACGTTTCGGTGACGAGGATGCCTTCACAGCCGTAAGCGGTATCGGGGAGGAAGAGCAGAAGAAGGAGGAACTGGAACACGGCTACAGCGAGGAAGAGCTGAACCGTCTTGATGCAGCTGAAGCTGAAAGACAGCGGCAGCAGAGGGAACTTGATGAGCTGGAACGTTCCCTTGCAGAATCAAGAAAGCATATCAATGCATATGCCTACGGTAACGGTCCTTCGGGAAACAGTGAAACGGGTTACGGAGGTATGGGCTATTCCTCACAGGACGAGTTTGCACGTGACCTTGAAGAGATTCAGCGAAGGAGCTATGAACGGCAGAAGGCCATTGAAAGCGGACTGGGTATCAAAGACCCGGAAGCGGAGGAAGCGGAAAGAAAGCACAGGGCTGATTCCATAGCCAGAGTACGTCAGGAGGAAAGGGAACGCAACCGTCCGAGTCTGGTAATCAAGTCTGATGACACCAATGCCGACAGGTTCAATACGGTTACTGCTCCGGATGAATTTGCCGAGAACAAGCTGATACGTGCCATGATTGACCAGACTACAAAGGCGCATGAGGGTACACGTCTGCGGTTCAAACTTCTGGATGATGTGACGGTAAGCGGTACAAGGCTAAAGAAGGGAACTTACCTCTATGGAACGGTAACAGGTTTCGGACAGCAGCGTGTCAGGGCTTCCATAACCAGTATCCTTATCGGCGACAGGTTCATCAAGGTCAAGCTTTCTGTATTTGACAATGACGGTATGGAAGGTTTCTATGTTCCTGAATCGGCTTTCAGGGATTTTATGAAGGATGCAGGTTCCAATACGGTACAGCAGAATATAAATTTTGAATCCAGTGACGGTTACGGTACAGGTATTTCTACAGAGGCCATTGCACTCCAGTCACTGCAGAACATGTACAACTCTGCAACTTCTGCCATATCTTCCAATATCAGAAAGAACAAGGCGAAAATCAAGTACAATACCATTGTTTATCTGATAAACTCGGAGGATGCACGCTGATATATCTGAATACAGCAAAGAAAATTATAGTAACATTTTAATATTCCAATATGAAAACCAGAATTTTTCTGATAATATGCCTTATCACAGGCATAGCCGTACATCTGTCGGCCAACGAGAAGATATACATCAACCGGGAAGTGACCACGCACATTGTAATGCCGGAGAACATCAAAATGGTGGATATTTCCACTACTAAAATTATAGGCAATCAGTGTACAGACAATATCGTCCGCATCAAGCCTTATCTAGAGAATGATTCCATATCGTCTGAAGGTTACAGCGAAAACGAACTGCTGGGTACACTCACCATTATCGGTGAGCGTCATATCGCACAGTATGACATCCTCTATACCGAATCACCCCAATATGCTTCTACCATCTACAATGTATCCTACAATGAGACACAGTCCTATATCAATCCGGAGGTTTCCATGCCGATGGCAGAGATTGCACGATATGCCTGGGCTGTCTATGGAAGCAGAAGAAAGTTCAACCAGATTGTATCAGACAAAAACGGAATCAGGGCATACATCAACAATATCTATTCCATCGGTGACTATTTCTTTCTGGACTATACGCTGAAGAACAGGACCAGGATTGCATATGACATTGAGGAAATAAGGGTAAAACTTACTGACAAAAAGGAAACAAAGGCAACCAACTCACAGACCATAGAGCTTACTCCGGTATTCTCCATGAACAACACACGTAAGTTCAAAAAGGACTACAGAAATGTACTTGTGATTCCGAAACTGACTTTCCCTGAAGAGAAGGTACTCCGTCTGGAGATTTCCGAGAACCAGATAAGCGGACGTGTGGTGGTACTGACCATCGAGTATGAGGACATTCTCAATGCGGACGGCTTCAACTCGGATATTCTTGACGGTGCCGACTATTATCCTTACTATTATATTGATCATTCCATAAAAAGATAGGCCATGAAGAAGATTCTGTTCATTCTGTTTTGCTCGGTTGCATCCATCGGTGCATCGGCACAGACCGGAAAGGTTTCCGTCAATGCCGGATTCCTTTTTCCAAGTACGCTGAATGCCACTTTGGGTTATGAGTATCCGCTTTCATACGGAAATGCGGTCGAAGTATATGGTGAGCTCGGTAATCACTGGCAGGAGCCGGTATGTCACAATTTCTGGAAAGGATATTTCTGGGATGGCGGTATGGTTTACAAGCACCGTATTGCACGTTACAAGAACGGTATGATGCGCCTTCGTCTTGGGCCTCAGTTCGGTGCGGTACAGAAGAAATTCTTCTTCGGACTGGAGGCCGGATTTGAATACAGCTATGTGTTCCGCAGCGGACTGGAGTTCTCTATAATCCAGAAGAACAATGTGAACTTCCTGCATGGGGATACCTTCCGCAACGGTCTGCTGTTGGGTATAAAAGTTCCATTTTAGTAAATTCATATACAGTTAGAGCGATGGCATTTGAGGAGACAAGGGAACAGCAGCAGATGTACAACTACTTCAGAAGCTGCATCTATATCTTTCTGATTATTGAAATCATCATGAACCTGCCTGTTACGGCTGACAACAGGGTTACACAGTTCGTACTCGACCTGCTGGCACGGTTCAGGGTATTCAATTCCGTATCGGGATGCAAGGTGGCCGAACTGATATGCATCTGTATTGTCTGTATCGGCACAAAGGCTGAAAAGTCCCTGAAGTTCAATGTAAGGACAATGGTCATCTATCCGGTACTGGCCGGTCTGACACTTGTAGGGCTTTGTTTTGTATTCCACGGCATGAGTTTCGGATTCAGCTGGCTGGGATTTCCGGCCAACCGTCTTCTGTATGCGGTGTGTTCGGTAGTGGGTACCATGCTGGTACATCAGGGACTGGACGGCATAGCCAAGTATTACAACTACAAGGTTGGTGAGGACCGTTTCAACTTTGAGAACGAATCGTTCCAGCAGTCGGAAACGCTGGTCAGCAATGATTACTCGGTGAACATTCCGATGATATACTACTGGAAGAAAAAGATGCACAGGGGATGGATCAATATCATCAATCCGTTCCGTGGCACGATTGTACTTGGTACGCCGGGTTCGGGTAAGTCTTTCGGTATCATTGACCCGTTCATCAGGCAGCACTCAGCAAAGGGATTTGCCATGATGGTATATGATTTCAAGTATCCCACATTGGCCAAGACGCTTTTCTACCAGTACTGTAAGAACCGTAAGGCAGGCAAACTGCCTCAGAACTGCGGATTCCGTACCATCAACTTTACAGATGTGGAATACTCCAACCGCATCAATCCGATTCAGCGGAAATATATCCCGGATTTGGCTGCCGCTTCTGAAACGGCGGCTACTCTGCTGGCCTCACTCAACAAGGGAGGTGGAGAGAAGAAGGGCGGTTCGGAAGCCTTCTTCACCAACTCTGCGGAAAACTTCCTGGCTGCCATCATCTATTTCTTTGTAAACTTCCATCCGGTCGGATTCAGGAACGGAAAGAAGCTCAGACGCTTCATATCACTGGAGGGAAAGAAGCTGGAGATTGTCATACGCAACTGGGATGACTTCAATGCCATAGACAAGGACGGCAATGTGGTGCTTGACTTCGTGGATGAGAACGGTAATGACGTATCGACTGACGAGGACCGTATGTTTGTGGACCTGAACGGATACAGTTATAAGGACCGGACCGGCAGGAAGATTCTGATTCAAAGGTGTTGGTATGAGGACGAGCATGGCAATGAGGTGGAGCCGGACACTGTAACCGGCGAGTTCTCGGATATGCCGCATGTGCTTTCATTCTTGGGAAGGCCATACGACCAGGTATTCAATATCCTGATGCAGGATGACAGGATTGCTTCACTGATGGCTCCGTTCAAGAGTGCTTACGAGAACAAGGCCAATGACCAGCTGGAAGGTATGGTCGGTACGCTACGTGTGAATGCCGCACGACTTGTATCTCCGGAAGCTTACTGGGTATTCACCGGGGATGATTTCGACCTGAAGATTTCTGATAGGGTAAATCCGAGCTATCTGGTGATAGCCAATGACCCGGAAAAGGAACAGGTTATCGGCTCGCTGAATGCTCTGGTTCTGAACCGACTGATTACAAGGGTGAACTCAAAGGGCAATATCCCGGTAAGCATCATAGTGGACGAGCTTCCGACACTGTATTTTCACAAGATAGACCGTCTTATCGGTACGGCACGCTCCAACAAGGTTGCCGTGACTTTAGGTTTCCAGGAGCTTCCTCAGCTGGAGGCTGACTACGGCAAGGTCGGTATGCAGAAGATTATCACTACCTGCGGTAATATCTTCATGGGTGCGGCACGTAACAAGGAGACGCTGGAGTGGGCACAGAATGATGTGTTCGGAAAGGCAAAGCAGACTTCACGCTCCGTTTCCATCAATGACCACAAGGTATCAACCACAATCTCTGAGAAGATGGACTTTCTGGTTCCTGCAGCCAAGATTGCGGATATGGCAACAGGCTGGCTGGCCGGACAGGCGGCACGTGACTTTACAGCTACTGATGACAGTATGCTTGACCATTTTGACATCGAGCAGTCGGAAGAGTTCAAGACTACCAAATATTTCTGCAAGACGCACTTTGACATGAAGAAGATTAAAGACGAGGAAAAGCACTATGTTCCTCTTCCTAAAATCTATGAGTTCAAAAACGACAAAGAGAAGGAAATCCTGCTCAACCGTAACTTCAAGCGTGTGAACCAGGAAGTGGAGGATATGGTAAAGGAACTTCTCGGTATCAGTTAAATATGTAATTTATGAATATGACCTTAAAACCGGCATTCGGACTTAGCGGCAGTGCCCTGAAAGTCATTGCCATGATTTCCATGGTGATAGACCATATTGCTCTCTATCTGATGGAGCACGGTACCGTATTATACGAAACGATGCGCTGTATCGGGCGCATCGCTTTTCCTGTGTTTGCCTTCCTGATAGCAGAAGGATTTATCCATACAAGAAACAGGTACAGGTATTTCTTTACTCTGCTGGGCTTTGCCGTAATCAGTGAAATACCCTGGTATCTGCTGAATGGTGCTGACAGGACACATAATGTGATGTTTACACTAGCTTTGGGTGTGGCCACGCTTATGGTTCTTGAAAATCTTCTACAGCGTAGTATGGTACTGGAATTCTTTTGGACACTTGGGATGGCCGGACTCGCTTCATGGCTTGGAGTGGATTATGAGTGGAGAGGGATTATTATAATAGTTATCTTTTATATTTTTCACTCACTTACAAATAATAAAACCAATATCCATATCAAACTCATAATATGTTATATTATAATGGCTCATTATGGTATAATTGGTACAATATTAGCAACCATCATTATCAGTTTCTATAACCAATCCAGGGGATGGATAGAAAAGAACAAATGGAAATATATGTTCTACATATTCTATCCACTCCATTTAATTATTTTATCCTACTTGTTAAGTCTTTCATATAAAAATAGTATTCTGATAACTTTTCTGCAATAACATCGTGGTCATTATCTTTAATTACCGGTAAGTGTAGATAGACTCGGCCTTGTGTTCTATCAATAAAACAATCAGGAAATTTTTTTCTTAGCTCCTCTTCATATGGATTAAAACATTTTTCTTTCCATACTGTAATATAAATATGAAAATCACCAAGTGGATTATCGACTGTTTCGTCACTATAACTACTTTCAATTCCAATACGGTTACCATTATCATTAAATGATATACCCAAATCCCATCCTTGATATTTCCACCATTCAGCATTTGTTTTCTGATTAACAATCAGCAAAATATCTGATATATTTTCCCTCTGCATATTTAGGATAGATTCTTTAAAAGCATTATATTCATTGATTAACTCTTCTATTTGGAATCTATTATTAAAAAAGAAGCGATTCATTTCCATATGTGTATTGTAAAATTTGTTTTCAATTGTTCTAATAAAATCCATGAGGAATATCAAATATGATTGATTACAATTAGAAATATAATCACCTATATTCCTTTTTACTACTGTAAATAATTGCTGATAATTAATATATTGATAACCAATGGACTGTATCTTTCTCAGTTCTGATATATCATTTATACTTCGAGCAGAAAGAACTATAAAAAAACTCTTCTTGTCTTTATATTTTGTATTAATATGTTCAACATAGCTTTCAAGCGGGTTATAAAGTTTGGCTCCTATTTTGTTCTCTATAGCCATAACAAAACAGTCTGTTTCAACAATGATATCTATTCGTTTATTATCACTTGTTGTATCTTCTGTTATAACTCTAACACCTTGAAAGCTATAATTTAGCTCGCCATTTTGCATTATTTCCAAAAGAGAGTTAATGAATAATCCTTTTAAGCCATGAGGTGCGTTTGGGTTAAAATAGAACTTGAAAATCTGACTACACCTTTCCTCAAATCTATCGCCTCCCATTTGACAAATCTCCATAAAGGTAGGAGATGTATTCCTCTTTGGAAATATTGCAAAATCATTTAACAGCTTCTGTGATATTTTCTCAGTCATATTCTTCTAATATAATTAAGCTTCAAATTTCATACAAATAGACTTCAATTGTATTGATTAGAATTTATCTATAAAATGATTAATTCAATCATATTGGCATAATTTTCCAAACTCCAGGTATCTCCCCCTAAACCTCTCATAAACCTGTGCATAATACTCCGGCAGATACTGTATCATCGCATCCACAAAGTCCTCCAGAGAAACAGCACTCAGTTTATAGGCATACTCCGGCTTCAGGTACTCCGTAACCGACTTGATTTCCTCTTCGGTTGACGGATGATCTTTTGGTGAAAGCACCACTGAATACGAATCCTTCAGCTCTTCAACCATCCTGTACCGCTCTGTAAGCAAAAGGTTTCTGTAAATCTGCGTAAGTTTTACTTTACCTCCCATCAGCAGCTCCTCAAAGTCCGCGCTGAACAGACCGGTATCAACGAGCATCTGCTTCTGCTCCTCACAACGGCTGGCCTCGTTCGCTCCGAGCACATCCGTATATTTCGTCTCGATGGCGATGATATGCTTACCGCCCTTGTTGTCCACGAATCGGATATACGCATCCATGGCAGACTTGTCATTCGTGTAGTTCTCTATCGGTGTCGGTATGAACTCCAGACCGATTTCCGTCACCTCAAATACTGGGAAGTTCCTGAAGACCGACCTCACGGCAAGCGTAACCATTGCCGGTTCCTGCTTCAACAGTAACATCAGGGGATGGAACAGGTTGAATGCCATCGGCTGGCTCGAAAGCAGGTTATTGAACAGCCTGAACCCGTCTATCGTCTCGTTTTCCCTTTTGTTGGCCACTCTTTCCTTGGCGTACTCGAAAGTCTCCTTCATAAGGAAGTTCTTTCCGGACACCTCACCTCCACTGATCATGTTCCCGTATTTACGCTTGGAGGCTTTTGTTGGTCCGATCCCTTCTTTTTCGCCTATCTCCACCCTGTACATAGATTGGAGCAGTCTTGCTTTCCTGGTGAAAGCATTGTCACTTCCACACAGTTCTTTATCTTTTTTCTTTATATATATCATATTATCTTCTCCTTATACTAAATATAATATGACTATCCACGCACTTTACCTAAAAAGTCATTTCAATAATTGCCAAAGTCTATCACGAAATTCTGTATCCCATAAACATTCTTCACTATATTTAAATGCCATCTGCCTAATTTTTTCATTCTCAATAAGTTTCTTCAAATCATTATCAGACAAATACTCTAACCATGTATCTTTTATATTGGAAAAATCGTTATAATTTAATGGATCTGAAATAAATCTATAGCAATTATTTACCTTTGATAATTCTACAGTTGCTTCTTTTATATCTTCATATTCATCTTTTAACGATAATTCATACAATATCTTACATGCTATTTCCTCTGTACGAAGAAATTTACCATTTTCTTTTTTCACTTTCTCCTTCAGCTTATTAATCAACTCTCCATTTATTATATGTAAATTGGAACGTAATTCTATAATGCACAAGTCATATAAGTTGTCAACTTCTGACTGAATCTGGACAATCAGTTCTTTTCTGACTGAATCAGATAATGCCAAAAGAAATGCTGCTTTTAACCCTAAATCCTTTATATTCTCAAGTTGTTTTACATCAACAATGTCTTCTAAATATCTCCCTTCTTTATTAGCTTCATAAGAGAGATTTGCTATATAATTTTCAATTTCATAGCCTTGATGTATAAATGAAGAATGAAGTGCACAATCTAATATTTTTATTGCTTCATCAGGAGTTGGCTTTTGTCTTGTATATAATAAATTTAATTCAGAACCAAACCTAATGAACATACCATTGTACCAATAGTGTATAATAATCTGATAGATATTCTCAATATTGGGAGCTTTTTCAATCCTATTCAACAATAATATAATATTTTTTATGTAATTCGATACTATATTACTATCAATATAATCAACCTCACTATTTTTCTTCAAATCTTCTACCAAATTCCCAATTAGAAAACCGAGTTTTTTAACAAAGTCATCCTCTGCAGGTATAGGCCTATCAGCAACAATTAAATCAAGCACATTCTTTAGTTCGTGAGGATTAATCATGAATATAAAAAGTGGTATAATTCTATACACTAATTTATCCAATTTAGTTTGGACTTGCTCATTATCGCTTGGAGTCATTATACTATGAAGAATACCCTTTATCATCATTTTGTAGGTATCTTGAGAGTACCTGAAACACTCATTCAATATATAATTCTCATTGCAGAAGAAGAATGTCTGTTCAAAACTATCTAGCAAAACAATAATATTACTATTTATAGAGGAACCTCCTTTTTCTGCATTTTCACGCTGCTGATATAGTTCATCATTCAGTTTTGCAGACTCTATCCAGTCTTCCATAAGCATATTACCATTTACGAGCTTTTCCATTAACTCTTTCACAGAACTTTCCAATGGTAATTCTTTTAATATATCATGAAGATTAATTTCATCAATCTCTTTTATTAATGAACTAAGATCAATATCCCTATTTTTATATTCTTTATCAAGAAGCTTTCCAGATAAAGCTTTAATATTATAAAGGGATATAAAATAAACAATATATTTTCTTCTCTTCCAAAATTCAGATGATAATTTCTTATAGATATCATAAGATTCTTTGTACCGCCCTATTTTAAATAAAATATAAGGAAGTTCCAGATCATCTATTGTATAATTATGAGGTCTTTTTCTAAGTTCCTTTACCCGATCTACAATATCTGATACAGCAAGACTGTAAATTATATTTAATGTACCCTTTTCTCTTTCCTTTTCATATATGTCAGCCCTTTTCTTTTCAAAAATAGACATTCCATCTACATACATAATTCTGTTAATCTGCAACTTATTCAACAGAAAATCGATATTAGCAACATATTTTTTTTTCAAAACTTCTGTATTATCTATAACATTTTCCTTAAACCAATCATTGTAATAATAAGGAAGACACAAATTCGATTGTGATATAGAGAAGCCAGCCCTATATTTTGACGGAAAAACGTATTTAAGATATTTTCCCCAAAACCTTATCTGGTTGTCATGTTTTTTAAAAAAATCTACCGCTGAGCTTATAATATCATTTTCAGATGGATTGAAATTCTTTATAAGTCGTAAATTTTGATAAAGAGCAATACTTTTTTCATACGATAATCCAGTAACATTACAATCTATTTTTTGGCTTTGAAGAACGCTTCTTGACAGAGAAGATGGTATTGAAACTAATTGGATTCCTTTCTTTAGAAAGTAAAGATATGCTAAAGCTGGTTTTTCATTGTCAACTAGCATATATACTCTTTGTTTCTTGCTCTCAAGGATACTTGAGACTTCTCTAAGTATATATTTGAGATTGATATCATCAAAAGAGAAACCAATAAATAAAATTACCTTTGTACTGAATAAAGACAATAAAAACGATCTTATTAAAGGAAAATTTCTTGAATAATCAAAATAATCATTTTCGGTTAATACTATATTTCCTTCTCTAAAATCGCCATGCATTTTGACAAGCATTCTTTCACCTTGATTAGCAGGCAGATCACTATCTTTTACAACCACATAGTATTGTTTGTTATTCTGTAATGCAGATTGCTCTAAAAGATCGTCATAATTTGTTGTAACTATATGACAGGGATTAAGTTCCATTATAGCTTTGTGTATCTGATTACAACTTGATTGTCCATATTTGAGTATCCTCTTCACTTGTTTCATGTACTCAACTTCACCTCTTAATTCCCTATATATCTGTGCAGATTTTAAGATATCGTTTTGATCATACATTCCTTCAGGAAGTTCATTTTTAAACATATCAACCAATTCACGCCAGGCTGGTACCCCAGCACTTGCTGATACGCCAGCCCCAACAAATATTACTAGCCTATTCTGTCTAGCGGCATCTTGTAATTGCTGTATATGTGATTTTAAAGAATTGTCTAATTTCATATTATTACCAGAATATTGTTGAACCATCACGTTTCTGTTTCAAATATTTTTCATTTTTAAATCCCATTCCCTTTCGATACTGAATATCAAAAATATCTGCAGAATGAGGATTAAAGGTTATTATATCATTTGATTCAGCGATTTCATCTGTTAAATCACCAGTAATATAGGCACCACAAATTTCCCCTTCATCTGAAGATATCACATGACCATGTAAAAACTCTCGCATTACCAAGAAATCGATAAAAAACGAAGGTCTCATTTTTCGAGCCATAAGTGTAAGAATAAAAACTTCTAGGTCGTCAAACCTTACAGCCCATGGATAATTATATCCCTCTTCAATAACAAGAAATGAACTTAAATCAACCTGTATTTGTCCAAAAGATTCCTGGTTAACTATTAAATAGAAGTCATTTCCATCATAATCTTCTGGAGATATGGTCTTTAATACATCTCCTTTTTTATTTTTTATTTCAAAAGGAATTCCTGACTTCATCTTAGATTCAACTCTTTTACATTGTTTATAAGCATAACCAATACTTCTATCAAAATCTTGTTTAATTCTATTGAAGGCTCGATCTGTATCCCTGAATGGCTCTTTATTAGTATAAGCCTTAGCCTCAATTACAAACATATAACCATTCCAAAACAAAAGTACATCTTGTTCGCAGTCATCTAAATAGTACCCTTTAAATATCTCTACTTTTGTTCCAAAAAAATTACTAAACAGTTCTACTATACGATTCTCCAAATAATTACCTTTATGATGCGACAACCTAGATTTTGAGTTCTCATCTGCTTTACAAATAGATTCTAGTACAGACTGAATTGCATGAAGAACCCGCTTTTCCTCAAAAACCTGATACATTCCATTTTCTAACTTTACTATCGGTTTGCTTATTAAAGGATTGCTTGACGTGTAATATAAGAAATTACTATCACCTCTTTCGCAATAGAGGAAAGATAAGATTGTATTTACCTGCTCTAATGATAAACCATTTTTTGCAAGATCGGATGGTTTAAAACGATATTTTATTCCAGGATCTGCAACAAATATGAAAGTTGCCTTATTAGACTCCATTAGTTGATTAAATTCTGCAGGGGCTTCATCAATTACTCCTATATTTAATTCGGAATAATCGATCCAATTATCTCTTAATGGAGTTAAATTTGGATTACTAAATGAGTCAAAATTATACTGACACCATGAATCAAGATTCTCATAAAAAAGTAAAAAATCTTTAGTACACAAGTTACAGGCCTTACCAATAATATCATCCATTGGAGTATAAACACCCATAATCTCTTCAATAACTTGCTCCTCATAATTTAGAGGTCCCAAATTAAAGTATGAAAGAAATGTAGGCATAGCTATCATAGTTCGTCTCTTCCATTCATCTGAAACATTTTCTTCTTCATCTGGGTAAAAAAGTTTCACATGCTCAATATCTATATCTTTAAGAATCTCAACAATATATTCCCAATCTTCATCTGTATAATTAATCTTTTCACTTCCGTCTGACTTCACGGATAACAAAAGACCTGCTAAATAGTATAATTGTCGCATTGGCGAAGTTAATTTAGCTAATTCATTACTTGCAGCTCCATTGGATATACAAGTCATCAAAAATGATAGATGACCAAGCATATTCTGGGTCTTATATTTGGCCATAAATTGTTTAAGCTCCTTTGATTTATTTTCAAGTATTGTTGTATCCATTAATGTATAAATTAATTATGATCAAAATATAAATTGATAAAATGTAAAGCCAAAATTCATAACAATGATGATTTAACTTTTATGATTCAAAATGTTATCGAATTTTTCGATAAAATCTTATTTATCTGGTGATATAGCACAAATATAGTGATTTTGAAAAATGTTTCATAAAAAGTTAATGAATTTATGGAAAGGAATAATTTATAACTTTTAAAAGTGCTATTATATAATTCGGATCTTCCGCATACCCAATCTCATCAAGCCAAAGCAGATAGTTTCCACCTTTATATTTGTATTGAACTTTTGTATAATACGCCCGTACACTTTCCGTCCAATGATTGAATTCATAGTATTTTCCAGTACGTGGATTGGTAAGTCCGAAAAGGTTATGCTTGTTTCTGCATACTGATGAGCGGAGCCATCCGGTCTCCAGTATAGCCTGAGCCAAAACTATTTTTGGGTACAGGATTCCGTTTCTTATAATTTCTTTATAAAGATTGGGGATGGTAAGTTCAGGAAGATGATTTTCTGATTTAGTAATATCATCTGTTTTCTTTTGCAGTTCTGTTTTCAGGGATGCTTTCCTGTCACTATTCCGGCTGTTATCATCCAATTTCTTCTGATTGTCCGGTCCGACAGTCAGGGTATCCTTTACCATCATCTTATTCTTTTTCCCTTCTGTAACATCCTTTCCTGCACGGCTATAAGACTCTTTTTGTCTTTCTGTTGGCAGAATTTCCGAATCTCTGGTTATCGTATAGAACTGTGCCGATACGCTTACCGGCAGCAGCATCAGAAGCAGTGAAATCAGAATAGTGTTGCGCATTTCTTTTTCAGGGGATTGCCGTGAATACATTTGTAGCATTCAGGCGGTTAGAACCGCAAATATAACAGCTTAATTACAGTAATATGGAAATGCACAACAGAAATCAGTACGGTTTGTTGCCATACGAAAAACTGGCAATACTAGGTATCGACCGTGAAAAGGCGGACAGTTTACCTATGGAAGTGAAGGAGAAGCTGATGGCAGGTGAAGTGACTCCCATCATGCAGGTATCCATCAACGCAAGGAACGGCAGCATCATCACCATGCCGATGAAGCTCCAGATGACTACAGACAAAAACGGTGCGCCGGCTCTGATTGCCTATCCGGTACGTGCCGAACTGGACCGGCAACGCAACAAGGTTCTCAACCTCACTCAGCAGGAGGCTGAACGTCTGGCCAAAGGTGAGGTAATACAGAAGGCGGTCAACGTAAACGGTGAAAAGACTCAGCAGTATCTGCAGCTTGATCCGGAAACAAAATCCGTCATTCACAAGCGTGTCACAGACATCAAGCTGGAGCAGCGTCTGAAGGACATGGAGAAGGTGAACGACATTGAACTGGGTATGCAGCAGAAGCAGCAGGTACGGGAGGGAAAACCGGTTGAACTGAATGTGGGCGGTGAGAAGGTTTCAGTCGGCATTGACCTGAAGGAGCTGCATGGATTCAGGCTTATCAAGGGTGACATGAAGGAATGGGAAAGACAGCAGAAGCTCCGCTATGACGAGATTCATCCTGAATACCTCGGCCTTGTCATGACAGACAAGAACCGTTGGGAATATCAGAAGGTGGTGGACAGACAGTCCGTTGAGCGTGCCATTTCACTCTCTCCATCCCGGAAGGAAACAAAAGCAAACATCCTTAAACTCTAATACTCAATTCCTATGGCTAAAAAAACTGATTCAGATAATGATACCGGTATCATACGGCAGTTCAACGAACTGAAGAAGAAACATCCGGATGCCATGCTGCTGTTCAGACAGAACAGTTTCTATGAACTCTACAAGCAGGATGCCGTCAAGGCTGCCGCAGTGCTTGCCATCGAGATTGCAGACAGGATTCTTCCTGACAACAAGAAACCTGTAAAGGTTGCATCATTCCCACAATCGGCACTTGACGTTTATCTGCCCAGGCTGATACGTTCAGGAATAAGGGTTGCAATCTGTGATGCACTGGACAGTCCTTTGAAGAAGAAGGCCGGACAGGACAAGGCTGAGAATAATGACAGAACCATTCAAAACAGTACAGATATGGGAAAGAAGAAAAAGGAACAGGGTGTGCAGGAAGCCCCTGACAGAACAGTGGAAAACACTGTTGATGTAAAACCTGCAAGGGAAAAGAAGTCGAAGGCCAAAGCTGAAACCAAAGCTGAAACCGGGACGGATAATGAGGTAAAGACCGAGAAGAAGGATGAACAGAAGACAGAGAAAGCCCAGGAACGAAAGCCCCGTGAGCCGCAGATGGTGACTGCCAACGGTGAAAAGGTGACTCATGGTCATGCCTACCAGAGTACCACCAATCCTGCCGACTGGTATTTTACCGCAAAGATTGACGGACAGCAGCTCAAGCCGCAGAAGATGGATGCAGCCGACATTGCTGCCTATCAGAATAAGGAAATGACGGTGCCGCAGCTGATGGAACGCTACTATCCGACAAAGCTGATGCCGAAGGTATCTGATGAAGCCTTCAGAATGCCAAAGGAGATTGCTGGGCCGGACGGTTCTATAACCGTAAACAAGTTCAATGTCTATAAAGAGAAGGACGAGCAGCGTCCTGACTTTGGGAAATACAAGTTCTATGTTCAGGTTGGGGATACGAACATGTCTGCCGTGGCTTCACGCCAGGACCTGAATGCCTACTTCGACAGGGTGGCCACTCCAAACCAGCTTATTGAGAAGAACTTCGGGGAACGTCTGCATCTGAAGTCTGCATACGAGAAGTATCAGCTTCCTGAAGGTGTTGACCCCAAGGGTGTGCGTGTGGCTAAGGACAGGAACGACAACAAGTGGAAGGTGTCGGTTGACCTCGGAGAAAAGGGACAGACTTCCCGGCATGAAATCTCCTTCGATGACGGTTATTCGCTTTTCAAGACCAAGACGGCCACAAGGGAACAGATTGCAGCCAAATATCTGAATACGGAGATAACCGGTATGCTTGCAGCCAACACCGCAAAGGTGGAGAAAACGGCTTCTATGAAAATGTAACATAATCAGAGTTGTTTCATCAATTTTATGTAATAAACTAAAGCTATAAGATATGTCAGCTAAAATGAATCATGAGGAGCTTGTGGAGCTTCTGCAGGAGGGCAAAATCGGTTTCCTCCGCTTTGTTATGGACAGTGAAAATGCAGATGATTATCTGGAGTGGTGCCGGTCACACGGTACGGACCCCTCGGATGAATCGGCTGAGTTTTATGTGGAACAGACGGACATCGAGCAGATGGATCGTCAGGTAATTGATGACGACAGCTATGGCATCTGGAACTGAATCTCAGGGAAACAGCGGACAGGCGGCCATAGACCGCTTCGCTGCAATGATGATTGAGCGTATGCAGCAGATGAAGGATACCGGATGGAAACAGGGATGGATTGGCGGCGCATCGGGTTATGCCGGACTGCCGCAGAATGTGGGTGGCCGCAACTATTCAGGTTCCAACTCCTTCTTCCTTCAGATGCATACCGCAGCCATGAACTACCAGCTTCCGGTATATCTGACCTTCAAGCAGGCACATAACCTGAAGGCTCATGTCCTGAAAGGTGAAAAGGCCTTCCCGGTGGTGTACTGGGATATGATGATAAAGGACAGTCACGGTAAGAGGATAAGCACGGAGGAATACCGTGCAATGAGCAAGGAAGAGAAAAAGGATATGGATGTCATTCCTTTCATCAAGTCATTCCCGGTGTACAATGTGGCGCAGACCAACTTGGCCGAAGTGCAGCCGGAGAGGACGCAGAAGCTTATGGACAGGTTCAAGGTTCCGGAGCTTCGGGATACGGAAGGTATGTACACCCATGCCGCACTCGACCGTATGGTGGAGACGCAGCAGTGGCTTTGTCCGATACGTGCCGACAAGCGTGAGAACGGTGCCTATTATTCTCCCTCGAAGGATATTGTGGTGCTGCCCATGAAGGCGCAGTTCAATATCGGCAGTTCTCCTGAAGAAACCTACCGTGGCGGAATGGAGTATTATTCTACCATGCTCCATGAAATGACTCACTCCACCATGACACAGGAGCGTCTGAACAGGGAGATGGGCGGCAGGTTCGGTGACCCGAAATACGCCAAGGAGGAGCTGGTGGCGGAACTTACGGCTGCCATGATCAGCCATTCCATGGGCTTTGATTCCAGGATAACGGACAACTCGGCTGCCTATCTGGACTCGTGGATTGGTGTACTGAAACAGGAACCGAAGTTTATCGTATCGGTCATGGCTGACGTAAACAGGGCTTCAGACCTGATTCTTGACCATGTGGACAAACAGCGTCTGGCTCTCGGCGAGCAGCCTTATCTGGCAAAGAATGACCCGTTCACTCCTGTCAGTGCGGACGAGGAGATGCCTTTCAAAAATGCGGCCATTGTCAAGACCCGTTCCGGAGACTATGCCATCCGTGCGTCATACGATGGCGTGGAGCTGGGGCTGAAGAAGGTTTCCAGGGAAACGGCCAGGACATTCTTCCAGCTTACGGACTGGAAGGACAAGGAGGCTTTCCTAAACATGACGGCACGGAAGACATACGAACCGGAGATAACCATGATGGGCAGGAACCGGAATGCCGGTACAGGGCTTGGTATATGAAATTCTGTATAACATCTTAAATCGGAAAGCATGAGTGACTACAAGGTTAATTTCAGGGAAATGAAGTCCCGTGTGGGGATTGACGACATTGCATACGCCCTGGGATACCGTCTGGACAGGAAGGCCGGTATCGGACGTTACATCGAGCTGGTACTCGGTGAAGGTGGCAACAAAAGGGATACGCTGATTGTCAGCCATCCCAACGACAAGGCGGCACAGACCTTTTTCCGGCGTGACGGTTCCAAGGGAGATGTGGTGACACTCATCCGTGAGAATCTTTCTTCCTTTACGGTATCAGGAAAGGATGAATGGCAGAAGATAGCCAAGGTCATGGCACGTTTCGCCAACATGCCTGAACCTGAATACAGGGAGGACAGGGAGTATGTTAAATCGGCAGGAAAATCATCGGGAGTGTTTGAACCTTCCAGATATGAGGTGAAGCCGGTTGATACCGAAAAAATACCGGGACTGTTTTTCTGGCGCGGACTGTCCAAAGCGACCGTAACGGCTCTTTTACCTTTTATTTCCCTTATAAGGGACAGGAACAACGGGAAATTTGAAGGCTACAATATCGGATTCCCATATACTGACGGAAAGGGAAATGAAGTCAGGGGGTATGAAATCAGAGGACATGGCGGCTACAAATCGAAGGCTGCCGGTACGGATTCGTCATCCTCGGCATGGGTGGCTGTTCCTTCGGGTATCAGTCCGGACAATGTAAGAAGCGTGTTTTTCTGTGAATCAGCTTTTGATGCCATGGCCTTCTACCAGATGAACCGGATACAGATTGGGGACAGTGCGGCTCTAGTTTCACTGGGCGGCACATTTTCCGACCGGCAGATAACCGGAGTCATGGAACGCTTTCCCAATGCACGTGCCTTCGACTGTTTTGACAACGACCTGGCCGGGAGGATATACGGACTGCGCATGATGGCTCTGCAGGAAGGTATTCAGATGAAGATAAGCAGGATTGACGGTGGCATCCGGATTGAAGTGAAGGGAAAGGTATTCGAGCCTGACATGGAGCGTCCCCTATTGGCTCAGGTTGCCAGGCAGCTGAACATCCGGTACCGCATGGGACAGTGGCTTCCTCCGAAGGCTTTCAAGGACTGGAACGACTGTCTGCTGAACAGGCCGATGGAGCCGGTGATTTCACCACACAAAGAGGAACGTGAACAGAATCTGAGCGAACAAAGGAATAAAGGACGTAAAATCTGAATGATATGGACAAAATCAAGTTAAGAATAACGATAGTGGCCGTCCTTGCAGTTTTTCTGCTGAAAGGTGCGGACACTTTTGCACAACAGACAGACCCTGCACTGACGGGTGCTGTCTTTGCACAGACTTCCACACTGAAGAATATCTATGACAAGCGTCAGAAGGCACACGAGAAAATCATTGCTGCCGAGACTGCCGTAACGATTGCTCTCGACAGGGTACACAGTGTGGAGGACAAGATGCTGGAATATCTTTCCAATGCACAGGGAGCCATGCAGAATCTCTATCAGATTAAGCGTGCCGGGGAACTGGTGGCCACGGAAATACCTCAGAACTGTAATCTACTGCTCAAATCGGTCGGCAGTAACCTGAAGGGAACGGCCATTGCTGCAATCGTCTCGGACGAGCTGGCTGATGCCGCAACCCAGATGGCTGCGCTTTATCCGTTCATGAAGCAGCTGGTGACTTCAGGAAGCTATGATACTGGCGGTTCTGACGGAGGCAAGGAGAAACACAAGGTAAACCTGCTCAGTTCTTCCGAGCGGTACTACATTGCAAACGAGGTACTGACCAGACTGGAGGCTGTCAATACCGACCTCTTTATCCTGGCATGGCAGGTACGCACACTCTCATGGAACGACCTCTGGTTCTCTCTTGACCCGGAAGGATGGGCAAGCGTGATGTCCGGTAAGAACATCATAGGAGGAATCGTTGCGGACTGGAACCGTGGATTCTCATTCAATTAATTCAAACAATGTAACTTATCAGGAATATGGATTCAGAAAAGAAGATTATAGGACACTGTCCGTTCTGCGGCGGCAACGTGGTGAAGACCTGCAAGGGGTATCGCTGCGAAAACAACACAGGTGAGCATCCTTCTTGTGTGCTCAACATCAATGCCATCATCGGCAATCGGAAAATGAATGACGGGGAGATTGCTGAATTTTTAGAGAAACGCCGTATCCTTCTGGACGGCTTTTCCACCAAGGAAGGAAAGACTTTTCCGACAGTGCTGGAGCTTGCAGATGACGGTTCTGTCAATATGCAGTCCGTAATCGGCAGGTGTCCGCACTGCGGAGGAGAGGTACGTGTAGGTACAAGGGCCTTCAACTGTTCAAACTACAGCAACCAGGATGCACCGTGTTCCTTCGCCATATGGAGGAATATAGGCGGCCATCAGCTGACGCTGGAAGAGGCGAAAGAACTCTGTGAGAAGAACATTACTTCATCCGAGCTGGAAATGTACCGGGAGGACGGTTCCATTTACCGAAAGCGTCTCGGTCTGGCTCCGGACAAACTTCAAATCGTAAAGATATGAAACAGGGAAAGAAACTTCTGATACTGCCTGCAGTGGCAGTCCTGCTCGGTATGGTAACCGGCTGTTCGGACAACAGTGAGAATAAGGCGCAGGATATTGCAAGAAAGGCACTGATGGCTTCAGTTGACAATCCGGAATCAGTAAAGATTGTCGGCATAAGCAAGCCTGACTCTGTCTTTGGACGTGAATATGTCACCATGAACGAGAAAATGGATCTTTCTGTAGCAATGATGAAAATCAGCCGCAGGTTTATGGAGGATACGGATTTTGTGAATCCTGATTCAGAAAGTCACGGAATGTCCGGACAGATGAAACGTCAGATGGATGCCATGACGGTACTGCGCTCTCTGATAGTTTCAGATGAACTTAAGCCTGTAAAGGATGAAGGCAGTCAGGAACGCAAGCCGTTCAGCGGATGGAAGGTAAAGATAGAGTATGAAGCCACTGATTCAGATGGGCAACCGTACCGTTCTGAATACTGGTTCATTCTGGATAAGGAAGCGCAATGTGTAATCAGGTCATTTGAAATTCCACTGTTATGAAGCTACTAATAATACACGAGGATACAAAACTAATTTTTTGAAAATATGTAAGTATTCGGCCAACTACAGGTATTAAACCTTTATATACAACAATAGCGACTGTCACTATGAACCTAATAGTATCAGCCGCTATTGTTTTGTTGAACCCATATGTTACAGTTTATATCAGTTACAAGATTCCTCCTTTTGCCTTGTCAGTACACATTCCGGATGTTTCAACTTCCATTTATGTGGAAGTAGATTCAAAAGTTCTTCTTGGGTTGCCTTTTTGTGATAAGGCATTTGTGCGATAACATCGTTCAGGTATACCCTGGGATTTACCTCGTGCGCCTTACATGTGGCCAGCAGAGAACATATGACAGACATATTAACCGCAGCTTCGTGATTACCACAGAAGAGAAAATTTTTTCTGCTCAGAGTGATGGGGCGTTGGACGTTTTCCGCCAGATTGTTATCCCAGTACAGGCGGCCATCGTCCAGGCATCTTATAATATTATCCCATTTGGTATAGGCATATGTAATGGCCTTGCCTGTCAAAGAACCTGGACTGTATTTAATCCCTTCTGTCTCCATCCATACCTTCATTGCCTCCATGATTGGCCGGGCCAGCTCCTGACGCTTCTGTCTGCGCTCATCATATGACAGGCCGGCTTCGTTACACTGACGTTCTATTTTATAGATATGCTGTATCTGAGTCAGTGCATGTTGGGCCATCTCCCTGTTTTCATCCAAAGCCTGCTCAAAATGACGACGTATATGCACCAGACAGTTGAGCAGCCGCACGTCGGGGTTGGCCTTGAAGGCTGTTTCATAACCTGCAAAACCGTCACATTGAAGATATCCCTTGAAGTTATATTGATTTGCCAGGGATTCGATGACCGCTCCGGCCCGTGAGCCTCCGTCGTAATGAAAGATGACCAGTCTCTCCATGACTGATCTTACCATCCAGAGATATTCCTTGTCGGCCTTGTGCTTTTCCCTGTTGATGACCGGAACTGTAGTCTCGTCCACCTGTACATAATCACAGGAGAAGACTTCACGTTTGAGTTCTTCATACAGAGGCTTAAGCAATTCTACGGTTTTCTTGAACCAGCCGTCCAGTGTACTTTCGGTCAGACCTTTCATTCCAAGATGGCGGTATTGCTGTATCTGACGGTAGAACGGGACATGATATTCATACTTCTGAAGCAATATTTCGGCAAGCAGGCTGGTGTCAGCGATGCACTTGTCGACCGGCATTAGCGGCATGGGAGCTATCTCTACGCCTTTCTGTCCGGCCGGAGGAAGCAGGGTACTATCCTTGAGAGCATATTTGGGACGGATGATCACCTTGACGTAAAGCATTCCCGGCTTGTGTTTGACGACTTTTGTTATCTCTTCGCCTATTCTACGGTATAAAGACAAGTCTACGCCTTTCGGTTCTATTGTATCGGTCTCCAGTACGGGCAAGTCCTCTATTATTTTGCGGTTCTGGCGATTTCGTTTTACGTCTTCCACCGATTCCTTCTCAATCTTTTCCACAGCCTCGTCCCGCTTTTCTTCCGCCTGCTGCCGGAGTCCGGAAAACTCGTCGGCAAAGAGATCTGGCATATTAGGATCATATACGCGAAGTTTCTCCGATTTACGACCAAAGAGCTGACGGTTCAGCCATGCGACCTGAGCCGTCAACTCCTTGATACGTTCCTGCAGATTTTTTATCTGTTCGGATTGATTCTTATTAGTAGTAGACAATGAGGCTATAGAGGCATTCAGCCCTTCTATCGTCTTGAGTAAAATTTCTTTTTCTTGGAAAAATCGGAGTATGCTGTCACAGTGGTCTAGCTGAAAGAAACGCCGAATATCATGTAAATTCCATATTTTACAGGGATTGATTATCAGGAAATTACAAATAGCAATCAGGCTAATTTCCTTTTAAAATCGGAGCATGCTGTTACATTGCGCTCAAAGCGGCTCAACAAAGCCCACCGAATTGGAGTATGCTGTTACACTTTTAAATAGTACAGGTGTCCATCACTCAAAATCGGAGCATGCTGTTACAGTTTTGATGAATTTATTATCTTGAAGGATGAACCAATCCTTCAAGACAATGGCTACACAACCTAAGAAAATGAATATCATCAAGCAGGTCCTTACGGGCCACAAAAATGGATTATCGGTTAGAAAGATGGCCGAAATGTACTCGATGAGTCCCACAACCGTACAGCGCTATCTCAGGATGGCCAATGAAGACGCATTGGGTGTCGATGCGCTCTTGCAGTTGGAGGACCCAGAGTTGAACCATCGGTTCAATGGCGGAAATCCGGCCTATTGCGATGAACGCTTTGAGGACTTCAAGAAACGACTTCCCCATTTTGAACAGGAACTGAAGAAGACTCACATGACAACGCTTCTTCTTTGGGAAGAGTACCGCAAAGACGTTCCTGACGGTTACGGATTGACCCAATTCCGCTTCCATCTGAAGCAGAATACAGTAGCAATAAAGCCTTCCACTGTGCTCAAGATGCTACACCAGCCTGCAGGGAAGATGTATATAGACTTTGCCGGCGACAGGCTGAGCTACGTCGACATGGAAACAGGTGAGGTTGTTCCTGTAGAGACGTTTGCTGCGGTTCTGCCATGCTCCGGTTACACCTTTATAACCTGTATCCCGTCGCAAGGCATAGAACATTTTCTCGGAGCCGTGGATGCTGCCATACGATTCTTCGGAGGTGCACCGCGAATCCTGGTACCCGACAACCTGCGTTCGGCCGTAAAAACCTTCGACAGATGGTCTCCTGGTCTGACGGACGGGCTGAATGACCTTGCTACGCATTACGGGTGCTGTGCACAGCCTGCCAGAGTAAGGCGTCCCAAGGACAAGGCTTTGGTCGAAGATGCCGTGCATAAGAGCTACAAGCGCATATACGCTCCGTTGAGGAACCGTCTTTTCCACTCCTTGCAGGAACTTAATGCAGCTGTGGAAGAACTGCTTGAAAAGTACAACAGCCGGCGTATGCAGGGATGCGACTACTCGCGGGTGGAACGCTTCCTGGCTGTAGAGAAACCCGAGTTGCTCCCGTTGCCCGGAGAACGTTACCAGATGAAGCGGCATGCCTTGCTTACAGTCGCTCCGAACTGTTTTGTACAGCTTGGAAGGGAACGGCACCACTACTCAGTACCCAGCCGTCTTATAGGCAACAAGGTGGAAGTCATCTTTACGGACACACAGGTCAGAATCTATCATGACGGCATCTGCATTGCGACCCACATGCGTTCATTTAAACAAGGAGGCTACACCTGGGTAAAGGAGCATCTTCCTTCACAGACACAGGCTTATTACGAATACTCCCCGCAGTACTTCATAGACAAGGGATCCAAGTATGGACCTATGGCTGAGCATGTCCTGCGTGAACTGTTCTCGGCCACTGACAGACCTGCAGAAGTGTATTACCGCTCCGCACAGGGCATCCTGGCTCTCGCCCGTGAGACAGAACCTGAACTTTTTCTTCTTGCATGCAAGATATCTGTCCAATGCGGAAAATGCAGCTATCCGTTCATCAGCAATCTGGTGAAGTCCAAATGTCAGGGCTACCTGATGCTGCAAGAAAAGAATGAAGAAAATCAAGCATCTGCCTTGCCATTGCATGAGAACATCAGGGGAGCGCAAGCTTACAAATAACATATCATTATATCACCATAAAACGGCACAACAATGGAAAAAATCTTATCAGACCTCAAAGCTATGCGGTTGCCAGGAATGGCCCAGACATGGCAGAACCTTATGGAGGCCCACAAAATCGACTCAATCTCAATGGCTGACGGGATGCGCATGCTGATCCAAGGAGAAAACGACATGCGTATGTCCAACCGTACGCACCGGCTTATCAAGAATGCCCACTTCCGTTATACGGTAGCACTGGGTGAGATAGCTGCCGATTCGGCACGCGGCATTGACCAGTCACTGCTCAATGAGGTTGCCACATGCGATTACATCAGACATGGCTATCCCATCATCATTACAGGTCCTACAGGTACAGGCAAGAGCTGGCTGGCATCGGCTCTTGGCCACCATGCCTGCCTATGTGGATACAAGGTCCGCTACTACAATGTGATGAAACTTTTTGAGGAGCTTACCATGGCCCGTATAGAAAGCAGACTCCCTAAACTCTTCGAGCGACTCTCACAGTATGACCTGCTGATACTCGATGACTTTGCCATAAAGAAGCTAACTGCAGAACAGGTGCTCGACCTGATGGAAATCATAGAAGACAGGCACGGAAACAAGTCTACCATCTTTGCAAGCCAGCTGCCCGTAGCAAACTGGTATGAAACGCTCGATAGTAATGTCTCTGCAGCGGATGCAATCTTGGATAGAGTTGTAAATACCGCATCGAGATTTACATTGAAAGGAGACAGTTTAAGAAAAAAACATTAACTTTGCCTCGTCAGAACTGTAACAGCATGGCCGTTTTTGCTGTAACAGTCTACTCCGTTTTTACCATTTTTCTTCCATTGTCTATACTTCTTTTAATGATGTAAATATACTAATTAACAGTGAATTATGCAACAATATCCAAAGTTTACTCACATAAAAAACATGTTATACATGGTATTCCTTACGTTCGGCTCTTAACCGCCGGAGCCTCTGTTCCGGGTTTTCCTGTATTCCTTCAACCATCATCACCAGATCGCGCCACTCCATGGGATAGCTGTTTGATTTGGGATCATACTCCGGCAATTTGAAGCGACCGGCCTCCAGACGTTTTACATACATTACCATACCTCCGTCTTCGGCATGAAGGAGTTTCATTAGCCTGCGGCTGGAACCGATGAAGATGAAGACATCACCGTTCCTCACTTCACTGTTCATTTTCTCATGTACCACTCCGCATAGCGAACTGATACCCTTGCGCATATCTGTCCTGCCCGGACACAGGAAGTAGCGCATCGTGTCGTTCAGGTTAAACATGACCGTTTCGAAGACTTTGGGTAAATATTTCCTTCAGCAAATCTTCAGAACCGCTCCCGAAGTGGGCACGAAGTCCATTGGGAAACAGCAGCGCAACACCATGCGGCAATTGTTCTTCTTGGGAAGACTCCGTAAATGCCTGTTTAAAACTGATAGGAGCCAACTCGTGTTTGATACTGCTCCTGTCAACGGAACATTTTCTACGCCAGTAGTGATAGGTTGAATAACTTACACCTATCTGTTGAAGGTACGACTTCAACGGCAGCTCGCTTTGTTGCACCTGCAATTCTAATTCTTCAAATTCTTGTCTGTTCATAATAATTGAGGTTTGATTGTATTCACTGCCGCAAAGCTACAACCAAACCTCAAAGTGTAAAAGGTGCATTTCTTCGAATGCTTACGAAAATATGAACTTATAATTTGAAATTTGAGCATCCTAAAAGACCTAAAAAGGGACGTATCCTTACCCAATACAGAGTTTGATACGCCCCTTTTAAATATTATAGTTATAATCTGTAACTTTTAGGAATAGGTATATTAATTTTGACAATCTCTCATTAAAACTCAGTATGATTATAACGATATATAATAGAACTTTTTGGGATAAACTTCTTATTATCAATTTTAAGAGTATTTTTACCTAGCTACATAAGAACCTTAAAAGTTTGCTTTTATAATGAAATAATTTTTATTAGTTGTCAGTTTATTTAAATTACTTCATTGTAAATTCTAAATATAAGGATAATAGTGAAAGACCTCCAAAGTTAATCGATATGCAAATATTGCCATATCTTCTAGCCCTTTGTTATCAATATAAAAAACATTATCCTTATGTTCATTTATATGATTCTATTTATTACGATATTCTCTCAACTTATGTACTTTATATTTCATTCTTTTTTCATAGCTACTATGTTCTATTAAATCATAAAAAGACCTATCTTTTAGGCCTTCATCATCATGCATATATGATTCTATTGCAGCTTGACACATTATTATACATGCTAAATATGCTCCTGAACAAAAAGAAATATAAGCATTTTCTAATTGAAATGTTGTCCAATCCTGAACACTTATTCCACCTTTTAATATCTCATTCTGCACATTTATTAAATACTTTTCTCTTTCAACAAATGTCTCCATACTATTTTTGATCATTTAAATCAGAAAACAAATATATACAACTTAATAAGGATATGAAATACAATCTATAGACTAAACAGTTTTTTTGGGAAAATATTGACCTGCATTTCCATAAGTTATAATATCTACAACTGTTTCTGAATTTGCAAAATGATAATCGTATTGAATTATACCATATTCAGAACTCAACTTATATTTATCATTCTCTTTTAACTGTGTCATATGTAAAGTCCCTGCTTGTGCATATACATCCTGTATTTCTTCTCTAGGCAAAGATGACGATGTATAAACAGTGGAAGCTGCATAGTCAAATTTAGGACCAAGACTATCTACTATTGACTTTGCACCAAGAGAACAATGATGTGGAACCTTTATCCATCTCATATCTTGTATTATATTATAATCTATTCCCTTTGCATGATCATTTTCGGTATCTCCTCCAAAAAAGAAGTCATATCCATCAATAGATAAAATAAAAGAAACAGATAGTTCATTTGGTTTACTAAACTCCTTACCTTTAGTTGCATATATATCGGTCTTTGAACCCAACGGTGTTAAAAAGTATAAATTTACATCTTTTTGACAGGTTCCATCTTTCGTCAATAATTGCATTGGGTATTGATGAGTTGCATCTCCATTAGCAGAAATAGTTCTCCAAATTTGTGAAAAGTTGGGGTTTTTCTCTATTAAATTCCATATATTATTGAATATATCTGGTGTCTTAGCACACTCAGATTTCAACATATCAGGCATTAAATTCCCATAGTAAAATTTAGGAGAAAATATAACTATATCATCATGAAACATATCTCTGATTAAAGTATCAATACCTGGAGAATGGTCATAATGAGGGTGTGTCCAACATACAAAATCCAACTTATCAACATTGTATTTTGACAATATTTTTCGAATTAAGTTTAACCCTTCTTTTTCATAACTGTCAATAACCATTGACATTATTACAATATCATTTCCATCATAAACATCTCTAAATAATACAACAATCGATTCTCCTATATTCTTATATCCTATTACGAATATACTTACAATAAGATTTTCTATAGATGATACGTTTAATGTTTTTTTATATAAATTCCTCATAATGAAACTCTTCACCACAAACAATTAAAGTTTCCCCCCATGATTCATATACTAACAATGTACTTGAACGGTACTCAGAAATCCTACGTTCATAATATACATCAACAAATTCATCATCCGATAAAGAATCTCGAGAAGTAGTATAAGATGAAAGATAATCTTCAATATCACTATTCATGGTTCTTATATTTTAAATCTTTACAATAATCCAAATATCTTGTACTAGCTACACTAACGAATAAATCAAACATACGGTCCTGCATATTATGATATAATATATCTGATACATTCCCATCTATAAGTATTTCTCGAAGTATATCACCTGAGAGGAATGCATCTACATCATAAATAAGACGTTCATGCTCTCCATTTGCACGATCTATATATTGTACTACATTAAAAGATATATTATCCTCTTCGAATAATTCTGTTAAAATTGATTTAGTTTTTGAAGGTGAATTCTTCCAACTTTGCGCTACTACATATTTCTCATTAAAATAATGATCAATATCTTCTCCTTCATCAAGTACTTGTACATCAATTTTTCTGACTCCTAGTCGTTTTATTACGACATACGAATCAAAAGAGTGTAATTCATTAATAATCCACCCCATAAAGGATGTATACTCTTTACTACCACTATAATCCTTTTGGCAATCAATAGCTAATGTTATTGAGTTTGGCTCTATATCCAAAGTAGCTTTAGAGGATCCTGCAATTATACAATCATAAAATTTATATACAATACTCTTTTGGCTTTCTGTTATAGGTAATTGTCCATCCTCAATAGTTTTTGGGCTAAAGCTAACTTTCATTTTCTGTTTTGGAAGTATCTTCATTTTTTCAAAAGAACTTCTCATCATATCACTTAATTTAATACGGCTAATAAATGAAGAAAGATCTGTTAATCCATCAAAATCAGCACGAATTATCACAGTCTTTAACATCGGAGATAAAATATTTTCTCTAGTATATGGCTTCATTTGTTCAATTTGTTTTATTACATTATTAATATTATATTTTTGAGTTGTATCTACTAATATCAATGGTATTGAAAGACACTTTGCAACATACTTTGCATGTTCTATTTCAATTGCTTGAAGACGTACTATATCATCCAATTTATAAATTATACCATCTCTATTTGCTAAACGTTCTAATATTATTTTCTCTGAACATGTTACAAGTATAATTGCATTCAATTTTAAATCGATGAATGTTTCAATAGGAACTGGTTTACATTCATTAATCTCGTTCCACAGTGCAAAATGTCCATCTATAATATATGAAGAATCATTCTGTGTATGTTTTTGAAGTAGGTCTGCTAAAATTTTTTGATTAAATGAAATATTTCTCACTTGTTTTGCTTTAGTATTCCATCTCAAAAGTCTACTCGCAGAGACATATTCTCCAAACAAAGAATTTACAATCTGTTTACATAATATACCCTTGCCAACACCATGCACTCCACCTATAAAAATCCTAAGTCTTGCCATAATAATATTTATTTAGATTGAAGTAATCCTTCATTGCGTATATAACAATATGATTGTGGAGGAGTAAATCTCTCCATTATATCATACGGATTTATAGGTTCATCATATAATTTGAAATTTTTGATTTCCAAGGCATAAGCAAATTCTTTATTCATATAATATTTATCAAAATACTCCTTTGTAATACCTGAACTTTTACACGTACGTCGCCATATAATATTAGGTTTATCAATCAATATATCTCCAAGAGAAAATTCTCCAACTATACGACATATTGGGTTAGAAGCGTATACATACACTTTATTCACTTTCTCCTTAAAATTCCTTTTTCGATATTCATAAGTTTTACGTCCAGCTACTATTTCTGCAACAAAACATGGTTTAATCGATAAAATAACGTTCATCAGCTTGTCCTAATTCAATAATTTGTTTAAACTGCTTATCAGTGATTGACATAAATCCCCAATAAGCATCTCTGTCTAATCCTACATCCTCCAAAAGAGTTTTTCTGATAACTTTCTTTGTGAATGCAACATTATAAAGCATTTTTACAACAGTAAAATTACTCTTATACTTATACCATTTGCTAAGATCATAAGTTGAGAAAATTGAATATTGATTTGTATATCTTATAAAATCTTCTTCATCTTTGAAATCTTTAAATGTTTTTATTTCATTAACAGTACAAACTGAAGTAATTACACTTCTATAATTTGCATATCCATTGCCATCGTTCGTACGATAAATTAGCAATAAATCCCCTTTCTTTAGTTTTTCAACATCTTTCATCCAACATATATAAATCTTATGAATAGAATTTGTCGGACTTATATCTTGTACTAAATCATAAGGATTTTCATTATTTAATATAGAATCAGGGAACAAAGCTGTATGATAATCTGGTTTTATCGCTAAGACCTTTTTTGCAGTACCTTTTGTCAACACAAAAGGATAATCTTTCTCGATGTCACCTTCTATCACTCTCATATTTTTAACCAAGACATACTCATATCCTCTATCATTATGATCCTTATTTGCAATATGGCGGAATCCATAACTTTTAAATATATTTATTAGATAATCCAATTCTGGCTTAGGAAAAATCGTAACATATATTTCATCTACATTTTCCGCAATTGCACGATCCATAATTTTCTTCATAAATCGTTCACCGCGGCGAGTATGACGAGGTAAAATTTTGAATGTACCCACTTTTAGTCTCTTTTTTACGGGTTGTGGCGGAATCACATTTTTCATTTCTTCTTCTTCTATTTTAAGATAAAGAAAATCAAGGATTTTACCATCTTCATTAAAAAACACATAAGCAGATTCACCGTTAATCGCTTTCTTGTAAAACCATTCTCTAAATTCAGGATAACTTTCCTTTAAGCTATCAAAGAATGTATCCTCTATGTTTAATGCCGAAAAAGCTCTAATTTCTAAATCCATAATCTTAAGACTTTATTCTTCAATAAAACAAACTTATAACTTTTCTAAATATTTGAATCATTCCTAATGTGTCAAATCTATAAATATTCATTATTTTGCATGTATTTAAAGTATAGTTAAACACATAACTAAAATATAAGCAAATTACATTTCTATAAAAAATCTAATAGGACATCAAATATACATTTTTACTAATAATTTTCCAATTTCATAAGCCAAGTTATAACAAAAAGATTGATAAGAATAGTTTTCTAATTCTTTCAAAAATCTGCATTTTATTTTCTTAAAGATTATCATAAGTTTTTACAACCCTATCTCTTAAAAAAATATGATTAAGCGTATACTCCAGTGATTTTAAAGTCTGTTCACGAAATGCTGGTTTAAGTTGACATTCCCATACTATAATGCAATGCCATCCCATAGTAGCCAACTCTTTTTGCTCTTTTATGTCACGTTCCTTATTTTTCTGGATTTTGTCCTTCCAGAACTCTGAGTTTGTTTTTGGTAGTACAAAATACTTGCATCCGTCATGACCATGCCAGAAACATCCATTTACAAATATTACAGTTCTGTATTTCCGTAATACAAGATCAGGATGCCCTGGCAAACGAGGATGATTCAGTCGGTAGCGGAAGCCCCGGCTGAACAAGAACTTACGGACCAGTAACTCCGGCTTGGTATTCTTGTCACGTATTGCTGACATATTCTTATGTCTCTGTTCCTTTGTCAATCGGTCGACCATAAATGAGTTATTCAGTAACAAAACTTTTAATAGGAATCAGCTGTGGATGATAACTGGTCTTCGGATTCCTGGTTATTGGCAATAAGTTCAGTTTTCCAAAGTCAACCGCAACATCCGTTTTGACCTTATAAGTCAAATATAAATCTGCATCTTTCTTTGTTGTTATCACATCATCTTGCATCTTGGATTTAGGAACCAATGCCGGTCCTGTACCATCAAAAAGGAATAGTTCATATCGGTTGCTTTTATTATGTATCAATAAGTACCTAGCTTTTGTAAACCCTTCTACTAGAGTAAGTGTTGCTCCATTCATTTGCAAAGCTATACCTACTGTTCCATTTCGCTTTAGAGTTGATATTGCATTATCAAAACTAACACCTTCCTTTACAATACAGAGAGCAAGGTCTGTATTATCTGCATTATATTCTACTATAGGTTGAACATCAGGAAGAACTTCGTTTGGATCCTGACCTAATCGGCATTCTTCCACATAAAATGCAGTACGCAACATTTCTATTAGTTCCTGATTAGTTTCTATATTTTCCGGATTCCTATCAAGAGCTAATGAGTATACAGTCTCATCCGTATAAGGTGTATACACCTTACCTATCAGTTCCTTGAAATGCTGCTTTATATATTCTTCTCCATTTATGTGTACCTTAGCACGCATTGCATAGAAACTGTAATCCTGCTGCAACCACTCTTGTATCTCCTTGCGGAACATACTTCTCACTTTCTGTTTCCATTTATTCTTTTGACTTCTATCATCACGGGCATAAAGTGAGAGTACATAAAGAAAATTTACGTCATAGTGAAAAAGAAGAAGTGTATCTCTGTCAAACAAGCGATTTTCATAATGCGTTTTCTTATGTCTCTTATTTTCTCGATGAGTCTGCACAATACCGTCATCTGCATAGTCGAATTTTTCATTCATCATTGCAGAAACAAAAAAATTCGGGATAATATTATATCCTTCAGTTATGTCATCCCTTAACCTGACTCCAGATTCCGGCTCTTTATTATCCAAAAATATATCAAGATTCCATTGAATTACATTACGTGCGTAAGTATATTGTTTATATATGGATTCAGAACCGAGTTCATGTCCCATTTTATAATACTTACTATCACCAATATAATATGTCTGCTTATCTTCATTATCAATCAGACTCTGTGCTGTAAACAAGTGATCAACCACCTTACCGTCCTCCTGTTTCTTGTCCATTCCATCAGGTAACGGTTTATCTCCAATAAGTTCATCAATTATAGCTTCGAAGACTATATAGAAGTTCTTAACCAATAGATATTCTTTATGTTCTGTTGATACACGCAGATGTCTGGATTCATCAAAAAAAGCAAAGCATAATTCCCAAAGTTCTATAGCCTTATCGGAAAAATACTTATACTTTATCTGGCGTAGTCGCGTACAACCATATCCATTCAGATAAGCCTCAAATTTTTGTCCTTTAATTAGTGGGAATTGGACACAGATATTCTTAGTAAAACCATATTTATCCCCAATATAATTCAATATTGAAAAGAATATGACAAGCAGTTCTTCATCAAAATTTATCTGACGCTTCTTATTTGCCGGGTTCAGATAAATCGGAGAATTCTCCTGAATTATAGCTGGTTGCTTAGCTATAGTTCTGGTCCAGTTAATCTTGTTCAACCCGCTATGCATATTCTTCACAATATAGAAGAAAAAGCTTTGATTCTCCTTTGCAAACCTGATAAGTGTAAGCAATATATCCAGATATGTATTGCTCCTCCTGCAACGGCCGCTTCCTACTTGCTGTATTCTTTTATGATATACAATTCCTGTATCAGACTGTTTATCATCCTTATATACAACAATTGCACGATATATCCAGACTGCAAACTTATAGACAAAATCACGCTCTTCTTTTGTAAGCGGATTGTGTTCATCCAAATCAAGTATTTCTTCAGGACGATATTTACCAAAAACCAGATTTGCCTTCTTTGAGTCTTTTGACTTATCATCCATCAATAAAACCTTTGGAAGAATAAACACACAGTCACGCTGTAAGGTATTATAATAATACCCTACATAATGAACAGACACTTTACCCTCTACATTCTCCAAAGCATCAATGCCATAGAGGGTGTCTTTTACATCAGTGACATTATATTGATATTCTTCTATAAGTATTCTCATTCCCTAATCTTTTCTATATGAATACCTAAATCACTTTCATTTACTTTATTCACAAAATCTCGTATTCTCTCAGGGTTAAATTGATTTGAAATATACACAGTCGTTCCGTCAGTCAATACATGAATCTTTGATTTATCAGCTAACTTTTGATCTTTGGAATCTGCTGTCCTCTCTTTGTATTGAGTTTCTGTTTCAATAAGATTAGGTATTTTGACTCCTAAAGACAACCATCTAGAAACCACATCACTACTTGACAAACTAGGATTTTCAGAACAGAACATTTTAATGGCCTCAAAAGGAGCACGGCATTTTCCGTAACTTCCAATACCATTTATTGAATACCTTGAAGTATCAGTGTTGCCTCTTTCATCAACCTCATTAATATCAGGATCAGTATTCTCAGATTCTTTATTAACCTCACTTACAATTCTTACATCAAGATTCTTCAGGAAAAGTTCAACCTTTTCTTCAGCAACCTTAGATTCATGTCCTTCCGATTTATAGAACTTGTCAAATGTCAACTTGTGTTCCTGCCCTTCAGAGTCTTTCTCATCATTGAAAATATCATTATTAAACTCATAATCTTTGAACACGTCATTCCACAAATAGAATAATACTTTTCCAACAAACCTATCTGACTTGATTATTTTGTCCTTATCAGCTTTGCAGAAAAAGTAACCAAGTTTTTTATCTTCTGAGCTGGTAGTTGAAGCAATCTTATCATTTATTTTCGTTACGAAATCCCACCAATCATAATGCTTTCCGTTAACTTCAATAACCCATCCTTTACCAGCGTCCGAAATAGGCATATAAGTCCAATCCCAACGACGTTTAAATGCTGAGTCTATTGGAAATAGTGATTGGTCACTAGTATTCATTGTAGCCCAGATGTATAGGTTGTTTGGCAATACCAACAGTTCACCATTAAATATTTTTTCAGCTATGGATTTGCCATTATACATTGAGTTTATCTCAGTTATTTTCTCGTTTGACAAGTTTATTTTTTCAAAAGCATTACCGAGCTGCTTTTGCATATCTTTATCAGCTGTAATAGGATAGTCCGAGTATCCGGCATCATTACGGTCTAACAATTGAAAAAGGTCACCAAAAATTTGAGCACAGTTACCTCGATTAATTTCCTCTATTATAAGATACTGTGGGATTCCGTCTAACCACATTTCCCAAGCATTAATATATGCTTGTAAAAATGACTGAGCCACAAATTTATATACAATTTGTTCCTTATGTAATGATGTTCCCCCTATTTTCATCGGTTCTCCCAACTCATTACATATTGGCAGCATGTCCGTAGTGGGTTTATATGCTCCTACAAATGTAGAATAGTCACTATCAGGATGAAATGTTGTACGGATAACCTCTTTATCCCTTGTCATTTTGTTAATTGTATACGACTTACTTGTTCCTGGTGCACCATAAAATATTTGCTGAAGAATATTGTTCTTATCAGTTATATTTAAATGATTTCCAGCCACAGTTGTTACATTAATATCTTGACTTTTAAAAAAGGAAATAAAGTTTTCATACATTAACTGAGGAATATAATATAAATTATACTCAGTTGAATTTGTATCCATAATGGCAAAATAGTCTTCTGAGTTATCTGGCCATTTTAAATGTAGCTTGTCAATGAAAAAATCCTTTATTTGTGAACGTCCTGTCTCTGAATTTGAATAAGCCTTTCTATCTTCTCGCTTAGTTACTTCAGCAAGTTTTAATTCAATACGATAATCCCTTAAGTGAGCATGTTTCTCACTTAACGGTTTGAAGACAAGATTTATTATAGGATTTATATCTTCAACAGGTATCTGAAAAAAATCCAAACACCAAGACTTTCCTAATTCAAATTGTTTTCCTCCATTATCAACAATATCATTAGCTCTAAACTGTTGAATTTTAAGATTGCTCTGTGCCATTTTATAATAGTTTACCCCACTGTTCTGCCAAAGCTTCTGCAAAACCTGGGAATGTTTTACTTCTTAATTTTCGTCGCTCATCTGTTGATATTTTTGTATTAAATGAATCAGAATACCACTTTGGTAATGAACGGCCACTAGATAAAACAACTCTTTCACCTGGGTCTACAATATTTGTTGGTGCAAGTGGTGGAAGGTTATGTAGCCAAAGGCAAGTCTTCTTGGAAGCTGAGTCCCCAAACCAAAAGGGTTGCACTATCTGATCTGGTTTTCGATAGACTGAATTCATACATCCTACAGGATTCTCTATTGCCCATCTTTTTATATTAGTTTTAGTAAATTCCATAAAGAATTCTTCTGCTTCTTTTTTATGCTGCCTTCTTCCAAGATGATTTGGATGTTCTCTTCTTTCTTCAATTGGTAATCCTGCGTCATCAGGATGATATAACCATCTAGCTCCACTTACAGATAAGTAAGTACATGGAGGATGTGCAATCATTAAATCCCACGTTTCCCCTTCTGGAAGATAATACAAACTACCATTTTCAAGATGTCCACCTCGGTTGGGGATAACCTTAAGAACGTCCTCCATAAAATGCCATTCTGGATGACCACCACTGCATTCAACGATATCGCAACTGAAAGCATTATGTCCTCTTTCTCTAAAAGCCTTACAAACTGCTTGGCTTTCCTCACATGCTATTAAAATATTTGCCATTTTACTTTATTATTCTATATAATGAATCTGCAATTGCCTTTGCAAAATTAACTGGAACAGCATTTCCTATCATCTTATAACAATAAGCTTTATTCCCTAAGAATTCATAATCATTCGGGAAAGTCATAAGATTTGCAGCTTCGCGTATTGTAATAAATCTAGCTTGATCTGCATCAGGATGAATAAACATAAAACCATCTTTTTGCAGATGAGCGACAACCGTAGGTGAAGGTTTGTCCCATTCCAAGTTTCTATATTTACGATACAAAGTATTTTTTCCTGTCACTTGTTTATAGAAATCTATTGCTTCCTGCTGACTGCATTTGTTCATTCCTTTTGTTATCCACTCCCTAAGTACCTGAATATCTCTAGCACTACAATGTCTTGGTAAATGATACGGATCTGATTCATCAGTTGCTTTATGAGATACATTTTTTCCTTTTATCTTTTCCACAATTGGTAATGGGAATATTGGTGGAAGTTTTCCTATAGCATCTCTTACAACCTTATGTTCTGAACATATATGGCTCGATAAATCATTATAGAAATCAGATAAAGAGAATCTTTCACCTTCTTTTATTCCTATCAATATAACACGTTCTCTATTTTGAGGAACAGAATAATCATATGCATTATAAACAGCATTTGCAAAAGAACTTGGTTCTAGTGTCGTATAACCTATTTCTTTAAAAGCTTTATATATTCTTTCAACGACTAATTGTCCCCCAGGTTTTGCGCTTAGCATTCCTTTAACATTCTCAAAAACAAAAGCTTTCGGCTTAAAAGCATCTACAACCTTGACAAAACTCTCAAAAAGATAATTTCTATAATCATCTTTCATTGAATTTTTATCAGTAGCTCTCCCATGAATAGAATAAGCCTGACATGGAGGTCCACCAATAATTAAATCAACATTCTTATCACCTATGATATACTTTAAGCCATGTCTTGCATCCTCAGAGTTATTGCTTCCATATTGCAGAATTGATTCATCAGTCCAATGGCCATAAATAAGTTCATCTGTTTTTTGAATATCAAACAAAACAACTTTCTTTCGTGCATCTTCCTCTGTTTCCTGCCATTTGCTAACCAAACGCTTCCTAAGAGTCTGTACCATAGGAAGCTCCCACTCAACATGAGCAAGTCCATTAAAGTATCCTGATTGCATAAATCCTTCAGAGAGTCCTCCACAGCCAGCAAAAAGATCAATAAAATTATATTTTTTATCCATTAATAAACCATTCTGACCATTCTTATAATTCTTTCTTAAATTCTTCAAATCGAACCAAGTCTGATAATTCAACATCTAATAATTTAGCTATTTGCATAAGACTTGCTAAGTCTGGTTGATTTGCATTTGTACACCATTTAGATATAGTAGTCTGATCTTTACCTAATTGTTCAGCCAACCATTTGTTAGTACGTTTCTTTTCTGCTAGTACTACTTTAAGCCTATTCAATTCTCTAATTTCCATCTTGACCGAAATTTTATGAAATGCAAATATAATAACTATATCCATAACCATATAGAAATTAAGCAAGAATTATGATTAAATCCAAATAATATGATTTTAAATCATTTGAAAGTAGTCTTAAATTGACTAATTTGAAATTGTTTTGACTATATCAAAAAATGGTTGTAAGATTTGAGTGTGATAAACTAATCTATTTTACACTCTTAATGTTGGTTCACTTTTCAGCTTTACACATTCCGCTGATTAAACTAAATCGGTTTACATTTGAACCTTGTTACACTGAATAGCTTTACTGTATTTTTTAGGTACAGCTCCGGAACGGTCTATATCCTTGAATACTTATCATAAAAAAACAGACAAGCTGTTCTGACTGTTCGTATTTCATGCGATGCCGGAACAACTTGCCTTATATAACGGAAACTAACCGGCTGACTTGCTTCGTATCTGTGATACCAGGCAAGTTTCAGCCGACAGGTTCATACAATCATACTGATAAATCAGAACAGTTGCAAAAGACAGAGACTTTAAGGTTGCGCTGTTCTTACTTTAAGACTCTAACATTGGCGATTGGTGTCAGACGACATATCTAAGACGAATACTAACAGTCCGCTCCGTTGATGCAGGCTAAAGCTTGCACTTCCAGAACGTCCTATATCCTTGATTACTCGTCTTAAAATACAGGCAAGCTGTTCCGACTGTTCGTATTTCATGCGATGCCGGAACAACATGCCTTATAAAACGGAAACTTACCGGCTGACTTGCTTCGTATCTATGATACCAGACAAGTTTCAGCCGGCAGGTTAATACAATCATGCAGATAAATCAGGACAGTTGCCAAAGACAGAGACTTTAAGGTTGCGCTGCTCTTCACTTTAAAGGCTCTGACATTGGCAACTGGTTACCGGTGGCTTGTCTGAAAATGGATACTTTGCTCTTCAGAAATCTTTGAAAACTGAGTATCTGAAAACATCGGAGCATCATAGCCTGAACCGTTTCTTATGTGCAAAGGTACTGCGGGCTGGAGAAACACCAAGTGACGCTTACGCTTTCAGTCGGAGGACTTGACGGCAGCCTTCCGCAAATTTTCTCATACCTCAAAAATTTGGGTATTCCGTCTGCATTCTCTGACTTCACACTTGTCTTATTCTTCCTTTGGTCCGCAGTCGTTAATGCACATAAAACGGTTTTCCCTGCTATGAAGCTCAATGGGCTTTACCGGAGGGAAAAGAACTGGAACTTTAAGATTCACGTGTTATGCGTGCAAGAAGAATGAGTATCAAACAATGTTTCAATTTTTTACTAACATGTGCAGATTAATGACAACACAACTGGCGGAAGCTCTGGAGGGTTATCCGCTTTATTCCCAGGACGGCAAGGGAAAGGAGGCTGTTTGCCGTGCGATTTTTGCTCTCGGCTCTGTAAGGTGGTTTATCCTTGAAGGAAACAGGGAGGATGACGATGTGATTCTATTCGGTATCGTAGTCGGACTAATGGAGGATGAATACGGATACATTTCCCTCAATGAGCTTTCGGATGTGGAGCTTGACCTGAGTGCTCAGGGGCTTGGCAAGCTTCAGGTAAGACAGCAGCAGAACTTTAAGCCGGTTCCGCTGAAACAGATTCAGGACAGCAGACTTCAGGACTTTCTTGCAAGGTTTGAATAGGCTGTATGAAAACAGAAGTGGCCGGTCCTATCCGTCACGGACAAGACCGGCTGCTTATTATAGCAGGTAAATGAAAACAAAACTATAATTGTATGGTAAATGGAAAATTGTCGTAATATTTTTAATATCTCTGTCCGGCATGGGTGGAGCGTTTCTATGGAAAACATAGATGGAATCCGGTATCTCAATTTCAGGAGGAAGACTTCGAGCGGTGTACCGTTCTGCTTTACCATTGAAGCCGGTGACGGTACAGCCGGCTGCATAGCAAAAGGAATATTCTCTTTCGTCAGTGCCGTTGTTCCTGAACAATGTGCAAGGGAATGGATGATTCAGTCGGGAGCAATGGAGCCATCGGAGTTCCTTCAGGCCGTTTCCGACATGGAGGATGTCAGGCTAAGGGCAAGGCTGCTTGCTCTTGAACTTGCAGCTATGAATGCCAAATGTAAGCTTTTGGATACCATTCCATGGGACAGACTGAACTAACGGTGTTTCTTACGCTTGCGGCCACGTTTTGGCAGACCGGTTTCCTTGTAGGCTATCAGGTCAGTTCCTCTGAACACCCTTTTTGACTTGTCAGGTATCTTCAGGAAAGCCAGCGGCTTTTCCAGGTAACGGATATAGGCATAGATGGTGCAGCGGTGAACACCCAGGTAGCGTGCTGCCTCCTTCACTGAATATGTCTTTTCGGGAACGACTTTCATTATATCTCATGCTGGTTATTCTTTCGTTTATGCTATGATGTAAAGGTAAACACTTGATTATTAGCTGTCAATACGTCAAATATGGGATTATTTCGGAGATTGTGGGAATACGATGGATTATGTGTTACCATCATATTCAATACGGCTGGACTAAGGCGGTTGATGGTAAATCTGTTTTTACGGAAATAAGGAAGGCATATATTTGATGGTTGACAGCGTTGACAGCAAATCCAATGAAAATCCGGCATAAGGTCAGTCTGGGAAACTGCTGTAATACAACATATTATATTCTTTCTGATTTTTCTTATAAAGAATAGAGTATTATAATGTGTCAACGTTTGGCTATGGATTTTTAGCGGACTGAAAATTGTGGCTACACTTGTCAACGTTTGTCAACGTATGATTTCTATGTGAAGTATCTGATACACTGACAGATACTCTCTGTCAACACTGTCACCATTGAAACGGGTGCATTTTATTATCTGAAAACATCTGATGCGAAAGGGATACATGGTTATCCCAATGTACCATTACAGCCACAGGTTTGTTCAGCATGCCTCTGCAGATATTTTTTTGCAAAGGTATCTCCGGCATTGCAAACGTCAAACACAGGGCTGAAAATCTTCCTCAAACGTGGTTGAGCGTATTTTCAGCTTTCCTTTAAGTTTGCCTTATTGAATGCCTGCGCTTCTGAGAACTGCAAAAAATATCCTTCGGGCAAGCTGAAAAACTTGCAGACAGAAGGGAAAAAAATCAGAGCGTATGGTACAGATGGACGAAAGCATCAGAAAGCAGTTGGAAAAGCCACAGACATGGTTCTGCAAGTATTTTCCCAAACGTATTCAGAATGTGGGCGAGAAGGAAATCGCCGACAGACAGATGGTCTATGACTTCAAGGACGGAAGGTCTCATGAAGCGGTGGCACAGATGACGGCAGCAAGAATGATTGAGGAACACGGCAGCGGATGCTCAAAGTTGGTATTCATTCCGGTTCCGGCATCATCAGTAAGAAAGAATGAAATCCGGTATATGGACTTCTGCAAAAGGGTATGTGAACTCACCGGAGCGATAAACGGATATGACCATGTAAGGGTATGCGGAGAAAGACTTGCTATTCATGAAAACCGTAAGGCTGAAAAGGAAATCAGAAAGGTGAGCATCATCGAGTTTGATGAAGAGTGGTTCAGAGGTAAGGCAGTCATAGTCTTCGATGATGTAATAACACGCGGAATCAGTTTCTGTATGTATGCGAATCAGCTGGAGAGTTTCGGGGCAAATGTCATTGAAGGCATCTTCCTTGCAAGAACCCATTATAAAGTATAGAACTATGAACGGAATATTATCAGACAAATCAAAGTCACTGGCTTTCACGGGACACAGAACTGTTCCCGTAGAAAGGCAGGATGAAATAAGGGCACGGCTTGTTGAAGCCGTGTCGCTTGCATGCAAATCAGGCATTACCTGCTTCTATTCAGGAATGGCCATGGGATTCGACCTGATGGCCGCTGAAATTGTATTGTCACTGAAGGGAAAGTATCCAGATATACGGCTAATTGCCGTTATACCTTTCAGAAGACAAAGTTACCGGTGGCCGTCAATGGAAAAGGAACGTTATCAGAATATAATTTCCAGGGCTGACCAGGTTATCGTATTGAGTGAACACTATTTTCACAGGTGTCTTCTAAGGCGCAATGACTTCATGCTGGAGCATTCATGTGGCGTGATAGCCTTTTATGACGGCAAGTCTTATGGTGGGACATTCTACACCTGCAGGGAGGCTGTAAGGAAAGGTTTGGACATACTAAATCTGTACTGAAAACCAGTCCGGATTATACTGAAAATATTGTACAAAACTGATATGCAAATTTTTTGCATATCTCATTTATAATGCTTATATTTAGATAGTTAAACAAGTTATAAGAGGTAGTTTTATGAACAATATCTACAACCGCTACATTTGGCTGCTGCATACGGTCTATCAGGAAAGAAAGGTCACTTTTGAAAGGCTTTGTGATATTTGGAAGCACCATTTCCTATACAATGGAAAACCGCTGAGTCTGCGCACATTCCATCATCACAGAAAGATGATTGAGGAGAACTTCGACATAGTCATTGCGTGCAACAGAAAGGACTATACATACTATATTCAGAATCTGGATGAAATACTCGGTGACAGTTGCCGCAACTGGCTGTTCAACAGCCGTATCATTGATGTGGCTCTGAAAAGTAGTCCGTGTCTGTTCCATCGTGTCGTACTGCCTGACATGTCTGGCGGTATTGAATACCTTCCTGATATATCGGAATGTATCAGCGATGGACATGAGCTGTACATATTCTACACCAATGACAAGGGCAATGAAGTGGAAGGCCGTTTCCGACCGGAAGGTTTCAAACTGTTTCATAACCGCTGGTATCTGCTCGGGTACAGGAACGGATCAGAGTTCTGTGCCGTTCCTCTTGATGCACTGACAAGAATCCATCTCAGCGGAAACAGGTTTCAGACTGACTGCAGATTTTCGCTGGCTAATCGTTTTTCAGACTCTATTGGTGTTGTGGCTCCGACCGGACAGCAGCCAGAAGAGGTTACTCTAAGGGCTTATGGTTCATTTGCAGATTATCTGAGAAAGCATCCTTTCCACCATTCGCAGGTGGAAAGGAATGATATGGGGACTTTCACGTCTTTTGATTACATGCTTCTTGTGACTAACGAACTGGTAGATGAAATACTGGCTCTCGGTGATAAGGTGGAGATTACTTTCCCGGAAAAGTTGAGAATGAAATTGCTTCAGAAGATTGGGCGTATCAGAAACAGGTATGCAACATAAAAATCTGCAATTGTAGAATATTACTTTTGAGTAGTAAACATTCGCTCAATCATTGCTTCAAGATCAGGACTCAATGGACGTTCTGTGTCCATACACTCCTTCTCACCGGCAACCAGGTCACCATATATATTCCTGTAACGTTCAGCCTCACTGCCATCACAGCAAAGCATAGCCGTCTCAAACTCCTTAATCATTTTCTTACGCTGGCTCTCTGGATATTCCTTAGTCTTGCCATAACTGGTAACAGTAAATGTTCTTGCCATAATCATAGGATTTATTTGTTATACCTTTGTTTATAATCTTTTTCACTATACTAATATACAAAAATATTCTGATAATCAGAAATTTGACTGTATAAAATTTTCACCTCAGTGGCAACAACTTTCAACTTATTAGAATTCCAGTCTTTCTGAAGGTATTTCAAACTACAATGGAATTGTTATTCCCATCGAATTTATTGTTGTCTACAATAATAATCTCTATATTTGAAAATAATAATTTATATATGTGTAAAAAACATGAATACTATGAATACTTCAATAACAGATTTGTACATAATTGGTAATGGATTTGATTTACACCATGGCATTAATAGCTCTTATTTTGAATATAGAATATGGCTTAAAAAACATTATGAAGATATATATTGGGAAATTGTAAATACTTTTGAGGTTGATGATGAATCCGAAGATTATAAAATTAAACTTGAAGAAAGGCAACATCCTTGGTGGAAAGATTTTGAGAATAATTTGGGCAACATAAGTCTGTCAGAAATTGTAGACAACTGTGTATTTACCAATTATCCTGATTTTAGTTCAGAAGAATTTAGAGACAGAGATTATCATGCTGCTGAGATAGCAGTAGAATTACAATTAAGCAAACTGGTTACAGATATAAAAGCTACCTTTGAAGAGTGGGTAGCTTCTTTAAATACTCCAGATAGAAGCAATAAAATTCTTATAGGAGACACTAAAACTGCTTTTTTCATTACATTTAATTATACTAATACTTTAGAAACTTTATATGACATTCCATCTAACTCTATATGTTACATTCATGGTAAAGCAGAAAATGATGAAGAACTAATTATAGGTCATAATAAATCATGGGAAGATTTAGAAGAAATGGCAGATAACACACCTGAGCCTCCTTCTGATTGTATTACTCCAGAAGAATTAGAAGAATGGTACTATTCTCAAGGAGATTATATCACAGACCAAACTCGCCAAACTGCAATACGTGAATATTTAAGTCTTCAAAAAAACACATCACTTATTATATCAGAACACGAGCAATTGTTTGAATCTTTTTCAAAAGTTAATACAATACATATTTATGGTTTATCATTATCAGATGTTGATCTCCCTTATATTGAACATTTGATTACCAAAGTATCCCCAGAATGTAAATGGGGAATTAGTTATTATAATGAAGCAGAAAAAAAATATTTTATAGAAAGGGTTAAAATTCTAAATATCCCTTTAGAAAAGGTGTCTTTAGTAAGACTATATGATTTAAAGATTTCAAATGTTCTACAGTATAAACTCTTCTAAAATCTGACTTTGTATTCAAGATTTGCAAGAAGAATCTATTTCTATCATAAACAACCTTACTGTTTATTTAATATCTGATTCTTGCGGAATTTCCGTAAAAATCAGATATTAAATTCTTATATAAGAAAATCAGGTAACATCAGCACTTCCTTTTCTGTAGTAACTATCGATAAGATCTGCTTGTCAGTAAGTACACAAGGTAGTAATTGCATTTCTCTGCAATTCAAAATCAATGCCTTTTCATTCAATTCCTTTCTGGTATTTTTCTCCAAATCATATATTATAAACATCCCTCTTTGAAATATCTCAGAGCCATTCTTGTTGTTTGTCAGGTTTAAGCCTTTATCATCAAGCTTTACAGACCAGTCAGAGCCATGGCCTCTGAAGGTATATGTAGTACCATAGCTTACCGTTTCTTTTCCTATCAGTCTACCAACAAGAATATCTACATTCGTATAAGGATTACGTTTATAAATCGGTTCATCTGTTTTTGAGTCACTTTCCGTTCTCAACCGGCATGCATTGATCATGCCTTTCAGTAATTTGTCCTTAACCAGCGGAAAGGTAGAAACAGATGATTTGCTTTCCATCCAATATCCGTGTTTCCTCGCATATCCGTTGATACATTTCTTCCCGTCACAATCCTTATCAGGATTCTTACCACTACCACATTCGTATATCTGCTTTTTGCCTTTTATTCTCTCGCCGCATTCCGTTGCATCGAAACTGTAATACAGATACTCAAAATGAAGCAGAAGGTAATATTCAAAACTACGGCTTGAAAAAGCAATATTTACCTTTTTCCCGTCTATTATCTTAATGGCCTCGGCCATGGCTTCCTCATGTTTAGGATGCTCGTCCTTATCGTATACAGCCCAGGATTCATCCACTCCTTCAGACATGATTTTTCTGGCATACAGGACCCATTTTAATGGTGGGACACCGGTTATAACTTCATCTTCAGCAACATCTTTCTGTCCACCGGACTTGATTTTACGTTTCTTCCCTTTGTAGCTTCCTCTGGAAGAATCCGCTTCAGCATCTTCAACCGGTATATTAGGCTGAGGAATTGTACGTACATCAAAATCCTTGCTATCACCATAAAACTGGTCACACAAGTCTGTAAAGAATAATGGTTCGGTCTTATCGCCTTCACACACTATTCTTATGACATACTTACTATGACGTTTATTTTCACTCGCTCTTGCCATAGTCTACAAACAGTTTCTCCAGTGGTTTTAATGAAGGAACACCTCCAAACTTATTGTTCAAATACCATTTGGCGAACAATGTATCCTCTCTTACGTCATCAAAATCGGAAAGAGAGAATATCTCTGATACTCCCTGCTCATTCTTTTCTGTAAACCATACCTGGTCTTTACGGATAGTATTCTGGTCAAGCAGATTCACATCATGGGTTGTAAAGATCAATTGGGCATTATTCCTGTTTATTCTCTCATTTCTGAAGATGTCCACAATGAGCTGTGTTATGTAGGAATGTAGCCCGGAATCCATTTCATCTATAAAAAACGGACTTCCATTCTGCAGTGCCTGTAATATATAACAGCCTATAAGGAAAAGTGATCTTGTACCAAAAGATTCTTCTTTTAAAGGCAAATCTGCTGTTCTGCCCAAATCCTCACCATCATTATATAGACCATGCTGGCTTGTAACTTCAACACCGTCACTGCGCTTCTCCAGTTGGAAACCGGCCATACCGGTATCCGCAAATGCCAGAAATTCAGCAAGCAGTTTCTTGTTTTCAGGACGTGAATAAAGCCATCTGACCATTTCCTTATCTTCACCCAACATGGTATCTTCATGATAACCGTTGGAAACAATCATATCTGCCAGATATTTTGCGGCATTTGTTATCGGTTCGCATGGTGTATCCTTCAGGAACTTGGAAATCAGTAACTGGTTCTTGAACACATTGAAAGGCTTTGAAGAAGAAAGGCTTGATCCGAATTTAATAGTATCTGATTCTTTATCTTCTGAAAGCAAAGTGCGTTCATAAAGTTGTGTCTGTTTACCGTTTGGATAATAAATCAGCGACTCTGACTCTATCTGCAATCTGGTAAAACTGACTTCATATTTATATCTGATCTTCTGAGTTATAAACTCCATTGAAAAACCTATCGGTGCATCAGCCGTAGTATTGTCAAATTTGAACGGCTGATACAATGGAATATCATCACCAACCCTGTTGTCAAGATTGTGGACCCATCGTCTGAACCTGTATAAAAACTTTATGATATTAGTCTTACCTGAAGCATTTGCTCCATAAATCAAAGAGATTTTCAAAGCCTTCTTTAATCCTTCTGCATTGGTCTCAACTTCACATATATTATCAACCTTAGCCTTTGAAGAGGTAGGCTCTGTCGTAAAGGAACATACATCCTTAAATGAACGGTAATTCTTAATTTCTAAATTTAATATCATATTCTTGCATCTTTTCCACAAAAATAGCCTTTTAAACTTTCTATTCAAAGTTTTTTCTTCATTTTTTGCACTTTTTCTTCGCAATTTCAGTTTTAAATTCTTGTCCATGAATTTCATTGAGTCTTTTAAGATGAGTTTTATTCAAAAGGCAGTTCATTCTGTTTGAGCTGTTGCAGGTTTATGACATTGCTTTCCGCTGGAATTTCCTCCTGGTTCTCTGCAACTACCTCCGTTTCAAGATCCAGTCCGAAAGTCTCTTTCAGCTGGAGATAATCAAAGCATAATGCCTTTGGTCGGTTTACCTTTACCTTCTTAACCTGCTCTCCATTCACAATGTCGATGGTATAGTCAGGAAGTCCGCTTGGCAGAAGTATGGTGAATCTGTCCTGTTTCAGGCCCAGATATGAAGCATGGGATTTCAGGTACGACATGATGGTGGACCAGTTCGAGCGGTTGGAGGTGGAACCTGCATTCCGGCTGCTGAACAATGATGCCACAGCTGCTGTGTTCAGATAGAGAATCGGACGTGCCTCCTTAAATTCTATATCTTCCTTGACCGACAACGGACGGAAGGATTTCATATACCTTATACGGTAATGTGCCTTCTCAATACATTTCCCTGAAGTCTGGAATCCCTGAAGCATACTCCAGAAGTCCGCAATTTCCGAACTTTCCTGAGCCAGTTCATTCTGGTTGCGTATTCCCCTAACTGCCGTGTCAAACAATTCTGCATAGCTGAAAGGTACGTCAATGACAGTCTCCAGTGTTCTGAAGGTGGCCAATGGAATAACCCAGTTTCCGAATATACGGTCATGGATGGTTTCATTCTCCAGTTTCGCAGCCAGCTCACGCTTGGTAATGGAATATATTTCCGGAAAGTTCTTCTCAAACAGTTCCCGGTGTCCCAGTATCTCTAGGGTGAGGTGGGTAAGTCCCATGTTGCAGACTGATACAAGGTCTTCATAGGCTCTTTTCTCGTTCTGGTTGAATGATGTCTTTGAAAAGGCAAGGAAGATGACACGGGTATAGAGTGCCATATCCTGTGTCGGCTTATCCTGGCCGCAAAGGGCTACACCTGTTGTGACAATGGTCTGTGCTGCCATACCGTCTGTATTCGTATTCTTTTTGGTCTGGCCACCACCGCCCCAGAGTCCTTTCAGATAGGCTATCTTGCGTATGTCGAGGTCGTTCTTGTATTCATCAAGCACAGCAAGAGTATTGACGGCCTGTGATACACGGTCGTTCATGGCCGGTACAGAGGTTACTCCAAGATTGGGCGGATCTACTCCGTGCAGGAAAAAGGACTGGAGGGAAGTAGCCAGGGTTGTCTTACCGGTTCCTTTCTCACCGAAAAGGTTCAGGATGGGGAAGTGACGGGTACGTCTGAATATGATGTCACGGAAGAGGGTGGCAAGCAGGTAACAGAAGGCTACACTTGCATTCTCACCGAACACTTCCATCAGTCTTTTTACGTAATCATACAGTTTTATTCCGTTACGGTTCTCATGTACCATGAGTCTTTCAAACTGGAATATCTCCGGATTATTTAGATAGATTTTTGAAGTGGCCGGTATATAGAAAGCCTTGCCGTTGATACCACGGACTATACCCAAATCATCAACGGTATTGAATGTACCTGCAAAGAATATGCCGTTACCGAAAGCGAAGAATCCTTCAGCCGCATTCCAGCCGAGTTTTCTGATACGTTCTGCCGTATCGGTCTTTGAATACAGGTATTCTTTTACACGGTTGAGTTTGTCTATCTTGGCCAGCCATACATAATTGCCCAGTGAGCCGACCTTCTGCTGAAAGTTGCTCAGTGAGCAGAGTTCTGACTCCTTCAGTTCTATGACCCTGCATACATTGTACATATTCCTCATACGGAAGATTCTGGTTCCGTTTATCTCATCCTCGATATGGAACAGTGGCTCCATGATGAAGTTGGAGATTCTTGACGGTTCATCATCATCTTCACCGATGGAGTAGTAACAGTTTTCCCTGACGAACAGTCCGAACTGGCGAAGCAGTTCAGCTTCACGCTTCATCTCGTTCATGGCCGTCGGCTTGTCGTTCCTTCTCCTGGCCTCTCCACGTGCCTGGGTAACGGCATCACGCCATAGCTTTATCTTGCCGTGCAGTCTGGAGAGCTGTTCTATGCACTGGTCATACACAAGCTGGTCTTTTATATAGCGCAACAGGTCTGCTATTTCCGCAACACACTTTCTTTCCTCTACCATGGAACCGGCTACCAGAAAACGTTTCTGTGCCAACCAGATGATAAAATGCTTTTCCTGAAGTGAGGTATAATCCTCCCTGCTGCGGATATAGCTGTCGGCATCATTCTTGGCATATTGTACTTCACCTTCTGCCTCGGATGGTATTTCTGCAAAAGGAAGTTCCCTGACTGTTACATGGAATCCTTTTCTTATGGCTGCAGCCCCGTTGGTCATCACCGCCTCAAATCCCGGTCCGTATGGCTTGCCTTCCGCAATATCTGAATCAGGAATGAAACAGAGTGAGGATACATATTTCTTCAGCTGTTCAAACTGGCTTTCACTCCAAGCTGTTCCAAGTGAAGCTACTGTATTGTCGTATCCAATCGACTGCATTCTCAGGACATCAGGAGCACCTTCCACAATGATATAATAGTCGGCATCACGCAATCTGACGGCACGGTCAATACCGAATACTGTTTCTCCCTTGGAGTAAATCATGCTTGTTGCCGAGTTGATATACTTGGGAGCTTTCCTGTTGTCTCCGATGTATCTGGCCGTATAGGCAATGATGCGTCCCCATCTGTTTCTCACGGGAATCATGATACGCTGTCGGAACATGGCGTATGTGTTTCCGTCCTCGCCACGCTTGAACATACCGAGTTCGTACAGCAGTTCTTCGTTCAAAGCCTTGTTTCTGCAGAAATCCATAAAGGCCTGACCGTCCTTCGGTGCATAGCCTATTCCGGCAAAGGCACAGAACTCCTCATGCCACCGGCCGTATGCGTAGGTTCTGGCATCAAGGCTCTCTTCCTTGTCTGTTGCTCTTAAATTTTGCAGGAAGAAAGACTGTACTGTATCGAGAACTGTCAGAAGTGACTCCCGGTGCCTGGCTTCGGCCAGCTGTTCCTCACTGCGCTCTTCACTGATGTATTCTACCGGAATATTATGGTTCCTGGCAATAAATTCCACGGCGGCACTGAAGGAAAGGTTTTCCTTTTCCATTATAAACGTAATGGAATCACCACCACGGTTACAGCTGAAACAGTGGAAGAGATTCTTGCCAGGGGTAACGGCAAAGGAACCGGTCTTCTCTGTATGAAAAGGACAAAGTCCCATCAGGGTTGAACCTTTTCTGGACAGTCTGACATAAGGACTGAGTACGTCTTCTATGGCAAGTTCCCTTACTTTCCGTATGGTTATTTCGCTTATCATAAAGTACTGAGCAGGTTCCAACAATCGATTATTGACTGGCCGGAGTATTTCGGACGGCTGACATTATTAGGATTGAGCGGTTGGATATATCCGTTATCTCTGTATTTTTTGAGTGTCTTGTTGCTGATACCGAGTTCAGCACAGGTGCGCTTGACTGAATAGACACCGTTTGGATCGCACGCTGGTCTGATTTCTTTCATTATTATAAAATCATTATGAATGTGCGATACAAATACCTGTCCGACTTTATTTTAAACTATAAGCTGGCGAACAAAGGTTACTGACGCACATTCCTGTACCTACTATAATTGTTTTCTTTATATTTCATAGAGTATCACGGCTAAATTAAACATATATAGTTTACCACTATTAAAATATTAGCCATAATATGTTTATCATTTGTCTTTTTTGACGGGTCTTTCAGTCTGTTTCGACTGACTTTCATCAAAATAGTCCTGGGTGGTACGCTGCAAGAGCCTGAGGTCTGCCGTGCGATATTCCACCTTACCGGGTCTTTTATAGGAAACCACCTTTCCCTGACGTTTCCACCGTTCTACATTCCTGCGGCCAAACAGCTCGTATGCCTTCCTCTGGCTGATGAATTCAGGATCATCCTTGTCGGCTTTCAATTGCCTGACAATTCTGGAGGAGAGGTCATTCAGAAATGTTTCGTATGGTATAAGATGGTCCAGAAACTGTAATATCTTCATATAAACCTGATTTGGTTTCTATACTGTTCGTTTGACCGTGATGGTTTGGTTTTCCCTGTCAGTCCTGGTCTTGAACTGGCGGTTGTAGATGGCACCAAGCTCTGAGGCCTGTGTACGGACGCTTTTCAAACGTGAAATGGGGAATGAAACGGATTCACCTACTTCAAGGGCAACAAGTGCCGGACGGATTTTTTCTAAGTTTTCAGACATAATTGTTGGATGTTTAATATTTAATGTTTAACTTTGTATTCACCAAATGAATAGGTTACACCACAAAGTAACATAAAATGGTTTATATAACCAAATATTTGTTTGATGATTTATTGTTTAAGATGTATTTATTTGAAGGAATCGCATGGATAATGACATAAAACACGTGCATGTAGGTCAGGCTATCGACAAAAGACGCAACGAGCTTGGATTGAGCAAATCTGAGCTTGGGCGTAAAATCGGTGTACCACAGCAGCACATAAACCGAATATTAGAGAGGGAAACAATGGAGACAAGCAGGCTTATTAAAGTCAGCGAAGCATTGGACTTCAATTTCTTTTCCCTTTTCTGTCCGAAACAGCATCATATCTCGGCACACCTTGCTGCTGTTGCATTAGACGGAAATGCAAATAATCTGATAGGTGATGCAGAACTGGCTGTGCAGTTATCCAGCGAAAAGAAAGAAACAGAGAACCTGAGGGAAACAATCAAACTTCTGAAGGAACAGATAGAGAGCCTGAACTCACAGATTTTACGTCTTGATTCAAACCTGAAGGATAAGGATATAATTATTGAACTATTAAAAGAAAGGAGAAAAGACATGTAGTTTTAAAAGAATGGTAATGGCCATTTGCATGTAGTAGAATAAGACTTTACCATTAACGGTGTTCACCATTTATAAAAATAATATAGTTGCCATAGCTTGATTCTTAGAAGAGAAAGTTTTGATACTAACAGATTGTTTTCTAATTGTTTACTCTCTATCTGTAAATAAAAGAAAATCAATGCAGTATTAAAGAGGCACAAGCCGCCCTCGAAGATTAAGTTCTTCAATTAGATAAACATTAAACAAATATTCGCTTACTGTAGGCTTACACCAAAAAGTCAAGTGTTTGATTGTTAAGTTTATATCGAAAGGGCGCAGGCTGCAATAGAGGAATAATACTCTAGGTAAATAAATACTAATATCAGGCTGTAAATCACTGCAATAGCAGAATTTACAGCCTGATTTGCGCTTAGGCGGTTCGTGCATTTGACCGCAAAAAATGAGCCAAATGAACGTATTTGCTTACTCTCTGCTTACACCAAATGACCCCCTTGCTTACACCTGCTTACACCAAGGTTCAACTTATTAAATAATTGTATATGATTACATTAAAAGCAGTAGTGCGAAAACCAAGGACAGACGGTTTCTTCTCCGTGTACATTCGCATTGTTCACAACAGAAAGCCGGGCTACATCAAGACCAATAAGATTATTGATGCAGCACATATTGACAGCAACGGTGAATTGACCGATCCGGTGGTCAATGAGTATTGTTCGATGATTATCCGACAATACACCGACAGGCTGAATAGAACTGATATTTCTCTTTGGGATGTCAAGGATGTACTGGAGTATTTGCAGAAGACAGATGAAGAAGTTTGTTTTAGCGAGTATGCCCAATCGTTCATTCACAAAATGGAAAAGGAAGGTCGGCAAAGAACCGCCAAGAACTACAAACTTGCCGTGGCGCATCTTGAACGCTTCTTAGGCTCAAACAGGCTTATGTTTAGCCTTCTGACTTCTACCGTCCTGAAGAAGTGGATTGAGAGTTTGTCGCAAACGAGCCGGGCAAAAGAAATGTACCCTACGAACATTCGTCAAATTTTCAAAGCTGCCATCGCTGATTTGAATGACGATGAAAGAGGTGTAAACCGCATCAAGTTCAATCCTTGGCTAAAGATTTCCATTCCCAAGTCGGATAATTCAGTTCAGAAAGCTATCAGTGCCGAAGCCTGTCGTGAGTTCTTTAATAGGCCTCTTCCCAAAACAAAAATGATTTCTTCCCTACCGGAACTGGGCAGGGATGTTGCTCTCCTATCGCTATGTATTGGCGGTATTAACTCCGTCGATTTGTACGAGCTCAAAAAGAAAGACTATAAAAACGGAATTATAGGCTATCAAAGAGCCAAGACTCGCAACAGTCGTAGAGATAATGCCTATATGGAAATGCGAATTGAGCCATTCATACAATCCACATTTGAAAAATATCTTTCAGATGACAAGGATGAACCATACCTGTTCAATTTCCATCAGCGTTATAGTAATTCTGATAGCTTCAATGCGAATGTGAATATCGGCATCCGCAAAATTTGTCAGGACATGGGTATGGATAAAGAAGATTGTTATTGCTTCTATACATTCCGGCATACTTGGGCTACCATTGCTCAGAATGATTGCGATGCGAACCTTTATGAAGTTGCTTTTGGTATGAACCATAGCCACGGATTTAACATTACCAGAGGATATGTCAAGATAGACTTTACCCCGGCATGGAATCTGAATGCAAAAGTCATTGACTTCATCTTTTTTAGCGATGAGAAAAGTAAACAAGGCAAGGCGAAAGACTTGGAAGAAACAGAGGACAAACTCTTCCGTATATCAAAGAAGATGATGATTTATGGTCGGGCTTATTTCAAAGGCAAGGTTGTGGGCGAACTTACAGATATAGGTTTCAGTAACGTGGATGAAGTCATTACGGAACTTGTCAAACAACTGCCCAAAGACATCCCCACAGGCTGTAATGTTCAGTTCCGTCTTACTAATTGCGATTCTCAAAAAGAAGTGGTTTACGAAAGAAGCAAGGGCAAAGGTTTCTAGCTGATGTGAGTAGAATCTAACTCTTAACAGGAGGGAAGAATTTAACTACTCTACCTTATAGCCGTATCAGTCATTTTTTTGATTGGTGCGGCTTTAATCGTACCTGCCCCTATCGGTCTGATTACGGTTAGCTACAATGTTGCCAGTTATCAGTGCAATAAGCAAGACCAGTCCCTTCCACAAAAGAACAAACGATTTCTTGATAATCCAGATTGCCGTTCTGAATACGTTGACTATCAGAAAACGCGCAAACCTAAGTACCAGGATGAACAAGAACACCACTGGTAGCAAGTATATTAAGAATAGTAATTCAAACAACATAACTTTCAACTTTTAGGGTGAATAATGTAGCCTATAAGAGACTGTTTCTATATGTAAATATAGTGAAAATCAGTGACATAGCAAAGAAATATCGTTGCTTTTTATAGCGTTTCAAGATACTTTTTACCTTCGGTTTCAAGCATTTAGGCTATGTTGTACTATGGCTTTCCAATTCTTGGTATTTGGGATAAAGTATCTCTTCATCCAAGTGATATGAGGAACAATAAATGTTGGCATTGACTACTCTGAATATATAAGTTTGGAATACTCTTTTTCCCTTTTGTCTTGGTGTATGAATCCTTGTTACCACATTATCCCTGTATATTGGGCAATGGGTTAATCCTATCCTCTATCCACGGAAACTTGGAAACAATCATATCGGGTATCACATCATCAGATGTCAAAAGGCACAGACCTCTTGGTTTGCAGGTAATGCCACCTTTGGGTTATGTTATTAAGGAATGTAGATACCGAGTAACCGTGGTTACACGATACCATAGAACCATAGTTATTGATAACTTCCTGTTCGGAAAACAGGATTAGGTCATTGCCTTGAATATAGTAACCGAGTTATCTTGATTATACCGTATCGAGACACTTCGGACGATTGTAAACAAGTTATCCCATATCCTTGGCTATCGGGTTAAAGTAACCTTGGTTATAGAATACCACCTTCAAAAAAATCTGTTGCGCATTTCCTTCCGGGCGGAGTTTCAGCGATAATTTTGTCGTAAAAAGAACCTTGGAGGACATCGAACTGCGTTGCAGGATTTGTCAAGCAAGTTGTACCTTTGTGGCCACAAAACTCCGTTTCGTATCAACAAAGGTGACTTGCCGACTGCTACCGCATCGGAGCGATTTCTCGCTGTTTCGCCTTGCGAAAAAGGTTCAGGAAACCAATTTTACTAAAGGACTATTGTATGATGACTCAAAAGACCAAGTACATTAAGGTACGAATGACCCCGGAGGAGCAATCAACGCTCAAAGAGAAACTGAAAGAGAAAAAGATGACCATTGCCACTTATGTTCGTTCAGCAATGGCAGAGTATTCAAACACCGATGCCAAACAACGGTTAGAACTAATCAATAACCTTGGTGCGTTTTACCGGAAGTTCCGGGATGAATTATCCTGGGCAGGCGGAAACCTGAATCAGTCGGTCAAGAGAGCCAATGAACTTGCGGTAGCCGGGTTACTTCCACCCAGCTATATCCGGGAGGTCTTGATGCCGGTTATCCTTGAAACCCAGAAAACATTGAACGAGATAAAGAGAGACCTTGAAGCCGTGACACGCAAAGCTGTCAAACTATAGTTTCCCTATACCTTAATTATATATACCCCGATATACAGGAATCAAGATACCAAGTAACCACGGTTACATCGTATCAGAATATATTAGTTAAACACACCCCAGTATGATAGCAACCATATTACCCGGAAACTCGAACTTCCATGCAGTCGGTTACAATGAGCGTAAAGTAGCGAAAGGAGTTGCCCGTATGCTCGAAATGCAGAACTTCGGTACACTCGGCACATTCGGAAAACCTACCCCGGAGGAACTGGTCACATACCTTCAGGAATACACCTCCCGAAACACCCGGATTGAAAAGGCACAGTTCCACGTAGCCTTTTCCTGTAAGGGACATGAAATGACAGAGGCAGAACTACTGGACTTCGCTCACCGCTATCTGACAGAAATGGGATATGGTGAGGAGGGACAACCCTTGTTGGTCTATTCCCACTATGATACCGATAACACCCACCTGCACATCGTCACTTCACGCATCGCACCGGATGGCAGGAAGATACAGCACGACCATGAGCGCAGACGTTCACAGGAAGTGATTGACCGCATACTGGGGAACGACCGAAAGGAAGAAGTCAATAAAGATTTGGATGCAGCCAAGCAATACACCTTCTCCTCTTTCGCCCAGTTCAAAGCCGTAATGACTTCAATGGGCTATGAAGTCTATCAGAAGAATGGAACGATATTTGTCAAGCATGGTGGCAAAGTGCAAGAGAAATTTCCTATAAGTAGTATCGAGGCATTGTATAAGAAACGCGACTACAACAGAGCACGTAACCGCCAGCTTCGGAGCATCCTCAAAAAATATCGTGACGTAAGCTCCAACAAGGAAGAACTCCAAAAGGAACTGAAAACCAAGTTCGGTATCGACATCGTGTTCTTCGGCAAGAAGGATGCGGCATACGGCTACATACTCGTTGACCACGCCAACAAGACTGTTATCCACGGGGCAAGAGTGTTAGCCATTGATGAACTGTTGGACTTCGCCACCCCCGAACAACGCTTTGATCGCATAGAGGATTTCATAGACCAATTACTCACCCTCAATCCCAAGATAACCCAGGGCGAGATATTCCAAAAACTAAAGAAACATCACGCCTATATAAAGAAAGGTGTCATCTATTTCAATGGAGAGTCCCGGCATTTGAAACCGTTTATGGCAGAAGCCATAGACCGCAACAACCGCATCGAGTTGGTAGAGAAGTTCCAACCCACCACAGAGGCAGAACGTGATTTGCTTTGCAAAATCTATAAGGTGAACCGCCCCGACCTTGTTTCCCTTTCGTCTGAAAGAGCAGCGTCCCATATAGATGCAATCAATCGCCTGAAGGAAATCTTCGATGATGAAACAATCTCTTCCGTCAGAAGTGCCCTTCGTGAGGAAGGCTTCATCATCCGTCAGGAAGAAGATGCCACATACGCCATCAACTTTAAGAACCACATCATCATCAACCTGTCAGAAGAAGGTTTCAATCTGGAGCGACTGAAACGGAAGCCGACTAAACAGCAACAACCACACCCGAAGCACTCTGCCAATAAGCCACTCTCCCGTTACAACAAGATGCGAGACCACGGAGAAGGCAGCCACTCTGAAAAACGGGAATGGGAAGTCGGACAGAAAGGCGGTTATGACGATATAGATGACGGACATTCCTTGAAGAGATAAAAACGGGGACGTGTTGCCGTCCACTTTTTGGGCGCATCAAACTGAGATTCCGAGATAACATAAACCTTTATACCCCGGTTACTTTAACCGAGGGCATATAAGTGTTGCGCATTTCGTTTTCGCGGTTACACGTGCGATAATTTTGTCTTAAAATAATTCATCGCACGGAAAAATGATACAGACACCGGTCATAATCACATTTGCAAATCAAAAAGGAGGCGTGGGCAAGACCACCCTCTGCGTGACTTTCGCCAACTATCTGGTGACGAAGGGAGTGCGTGTCGCCATAGTCGATTGCGACTTCCAGCACTCCATCATTAAGTGCCGCAAGGCTGACATCAAGAAATACGACGTGCAGTATGTGCCCTATGATGTGCTGTCATACGAGGCCAACGACAAGAAAGCGATTATTTCCCTTATAGAGAAAATGCACAATGACCAAAGCCTGGATGTCGTGCTGATGGATTCCCCCGGCAGCCTGCAAGCGGACGGACTGGTGCCGATGTTCGTAAACTCGGACATTATCGTTGTGCCTTTCCATTACGATCTGATGACCGTTCCCTCCACCGCCAGCTTCCTTATGTTCATAGACCGCCTGCGCAAAGCCGTTGGCGAAAATATGAAAGCACAGCTTTTCATTGTCCCCAACCTGCATGACGGCAGAGTGGGCAAACGCTCTGAACTGGTTATTTGGGAGAACACCAGAGAGACCTTCTGCAACTATGGAATTGTAACCGGAAGAATCCCCAAACGTGCCGACATGGAGCGTTTCAGTACGATGGCGGCTCTGGATAAACAGAGCGGTATCGTTACCCCGGTCTTTGAACGTATCTACTCCTACATTTTTGACACGACCGAATCCATCCGGGAGCCGAAATTGACAGGAATACAACTGACCGAAAATTTGGAGGCGGAATTAAAAAGAAAAGCAAAAGAGAATCAATAACTATCAACATAGAAGCAATGACAAAAGACATTCCCGAAATAGATGACCTTCTCAAAGGCATCAATGACCCTGAAATGGCTCTTACGGATGAGCATACGGAAACTGCTACTACTTATCAAGTGGAAATAACCAAAGATTTTGAATCGGCTAACTCCGACTACTGGCAATCCTTCTTGTCCTATCTTGAAACAGATACCCAGGAAGACAAAGGAGAACGGATGATCTGCAAGTTAGACCGCGACCTTGCCGACTCACTGGACGAGTGCAACATCCATAACCGCAGCCGCTCCGACATAGTGAACGCCATTGTCCGCACGTTCTTCAAGACCTACCTGCCACAGCTTGCGCAGTACCGCCGTGATAACAAGTCGCTTTTCACCAACTATAAGGAGGCAAAAGCATGAGGACAATCCAATGGACTGACCAGATGACAACCCTCTTGACGGAACTGTACCCGGTGGAAACAACTTCCCATACCGCCATAGTATTGGGAGTAAGCGAGACCCTTGTCAAGCAGAAAGCCCGCAAATTAGGGCTGGTAAAAGTTGCCAAGACGAAATGGATGGAGCGTGCCGACTATATCCGCAGGCATTTCCATTACAAGTCATTCACACAGATGGCCCGTGATTTGGGTACAAGCCGGACGAATGTATGCAACATCGCCGCCAAGTTGGGGCTGAAACGCAGCCGGAGAGAAACATCCCTTATCATATCCCAAACCCGGAATGAGCTAATCAAACGGGAAAGGCGGCATGTAATCTTCGGGCTTGAACCGCTGACAGGAATCAAGGTGGTTTCCAACCGTGCCAGGGTAAGGCTCCGCTCACGGCTCAAAAGTCTGGGGTATGTCGTATGCGGCGAGCGTATCCTGTTGTATGCCACGGACAACTTCGAGCGCAAGACTAAGCTAGAAAACAAAGCCGTCAAGTTGGGATTGAGCTTCCTGCCAATGTCAGGAACTAATCTGCAAGTAGTATTCACCTTATAATAACATAGCACCATGCAATACGGACAAATAGTATTCCTGCTTTTCATCGTCCTCTTGTTCTACTATGCGGCATTGATAGTCCTCGACATCATGAAAGCCAAGGCAGCACAGGTGGCGGAACTGGAATCACAATCAGAAGAAGACATAGACATATCGGATGAAGCAAAGACCTTCAAGCCATTCAGAATCAGCCGGGATGAGTCGAAACAGAAAGAAACTGAGAATCAGAATGAATCGGAAAAACAATCGGATTCTAATTCTGAAACAACGTCAGACCGGAAACAACCTGAATCAAGCACGGAACAACCATTCCACCGCCCCGGCTTCCGTGAACCTATCATGACAGATGGCATCTTGGTTGAAGATTTGGTTGTAGAAGCAAATAAGATGGCAGAGAATGGAGAATCGGATTTAAGTAAGGTCATCCATGAGTGTGAGAAAGCAAGGTGAGCATAGAAACTTATCCGACAAAACAATATATAGCTTCTAAAAAGAAGCCCACACGTTCCTTTAGCGACCTCTGTTCCTTGGGTGATGAAATCAGATAAACAATTTCAAAAAAAATGCAATTCAAGAAAAAACTGAAACGTGCGTATGACCGCTTCATGGGTTCCTCTTTCGCACACAAAAGCTTGTTGGCAGTAACCGCACTTACCATCTCCGTGGGTGACATGATGGCGGCAAGCAAAGGTGCGGCCGGCTTTACAAAAGCCACCACCGAAATCAGTTCCTACCAGACCCCGGTTTCCAACCTGATGAAGGCAATCGCAGCCGTAATCGCCTTGGTGGGAGCTTTCAACGTGTATTTCAAGATGTCAAACGGCGACCAGGACGTGAAGAAGACCATCATGCTCACCATCGGTGGCTGTATCGCCTTTATCGCTTTGTCCGAGGCTCTTCCGCTATTCTTCAAGTAGTAGAAACATAACAAGATATTGACGATGAATCAGGAGGAATTTCCCGTATTCAAGGGACTGCAAAAGCCGCTGGAGTTCATGGGCATCCGTGGACGCTTCCTCACGTTGGCGGCATTGGCCATCGGCGTGTCGTTTGTCGGCTTCATACTGTTCTCCATTGTATTGGGAAAGCTCGCCGGATTCGTCGCCATGCTTGTCATGGCAGTCATCGGGCTGGTGACCATCTTCATCAAACAGCGCGGAGGACTGCACAACAAGCGGAGAGACAAGGGCATTTATATTTACAACAAACTGAGAAAAAGCTCCTAATTATGGCACAAACCAAGAAAAAAGTCTTTGACGGCCTCTATGCCGGGCTGGAGGAAACGGACGGCAATGTCGTCCTTTTTTCAGCCAAGGGCGAGCCGTCCGTCATCTTCGAGATGACCAATCCGGTGCAGCAGTTCTGTACTGATGCCGGGCAGTATATACGTTTTCAGGATGTACTATCCAATGTGGTACAGACCCTCGGCGAGGGGTATGCCTTGCAGAAGCAGGACATCCTTTGCAAACAAGCCTACCACCATGACGTGCCGGAAGATGCGGAGTTCCTGACCCGGAGCTATTTCAATTATTTCGAGGGAAGGGAGTTCACGGAGATACGCACGTACCTGATAGTGACGCAAGAGGCGCAGCGCAGCCAGTTCGTGCAATACGACCCGAAAACATGGCTGGATTTTCATACGAAGGTTTCCAAGGTGGATGATATCCTGACCGAGCGAGGCATCCGCCATCGTAAACTCAGCAAAGCTGAAGCATCCGAGTATTGCCACCGCTTTATGGCATTTCAGTTCCGGCACGGTGCCTTTTCCATGACCAACTTCAAGTCATCGGATGAATACCTGAGAACCGGGGAGCGCATCATCCGTTCCTACCCGTTGGTGGATATAGACGAGATAAACCTGCCGTCAGTCATCAAGCCCTATACGCAGACGAATATCAACGGATATACCATCGCCACCGACCTGTTCTCGTTCCTGACCAACATCCCTTTTTCGGATTGTGTGGTATTCAACCAAGTGGTCCAGATACCCAATCAGAGAAAACTGTTAAGGAAGTTACAAGCCAAGGCAAAGCGTCACGGCTCCATGCCTGACCCCAGCAACAAAATAGCCAAGGCTGATATCGAGGAAGTCTTGAACCGGCTTGCCGTGGACAGTTCCATGTTGGTATATACCAATTTCAATATCCTGGTCAGTTGTCCTGCGGATAAAGTAACCCCGGTTACATCGTATTTGGAAACCAAGTTATATGAATGTGGCATCATGCCGTCACGGACAGCTTACAACCAGTTGGAACTATTCACGGATAGCTTTCCCGGAAACGCCTACGCTTTCAATCCTGACTACGATTTGTTCTTGACTTTATCTGATGCGGCATTGTGCTTTTTCTTCAAAGAACACTTAAAGGAGTCTGAGCAGACACCTTTGACCACCTACTATACAGACCGACAAGGATTGCCGGTCTGCATAGACTTCACGGGAAAGGAAGGCAAAGTCAAGATGACCGACAATGCCAATTTCTTCTGCATCGGGCCAAGCGGAAGCGGAAAATCTTTTCACACAAACTCGGTCGTCCGCCAGTTGTTGGAACAAAACACGGATGTGGTGATGGTAGATACAGGTGATTCATACGAAGGAATCTGCAGCTACTTCGGTGGCACGTATATCTCCTATACCAAAGAGAAGCCTATTTCCATGAACCCCTTTAAGGTGACTAAGGAAGAATACGAACTGAATTTTGGCGAGAAGAAAAACTTCCTAAAATCTCTGATATTTCTGATATTCAAAGGCAACGAATTGCCCACGAAGATAGAGGACATGTTGGTGAACCAGACCATCGTGGAGTATTACGATGCCTATTTCCATCCCTTTGAGAAATTCACAGAGAAGGAACGTGAAGGCTTACGCCAGAAGTTGCTTGTGGACGCAAAGATGGAAGAAGACTATGATAACTATTCCACCAGGATGGAGGACATAGACGAACTGATAAATACGGAAGAGCCTCCTTCCAAGATTGAGGAGAACCGTATGTTGATGCTGCCTACCGAGGCTCACAGACAAAAGCTGATTCGTCAATACCGTTCCCTAAATGCGCTTGCCCATGATCAAGGGGCTACTCAGGCAGAAAGGGAGCGTGCCTTGTGCATCATGGAGAAATTCAAGAAGGAACTCTATGAGAACTCTTTCTTGATAAAGATTGAGAAGCAGATTGATTACTTGGAAGTACAGAAACGCAGGCTCAGGGTAAAGGAACTGTCCTTCAACTCCTATTATGAGTTTGCTTTGGAACGCATCCCGCAAATCACTTCGCAGGAGAAAATCAGTTTCGGCATCCGGGACTTCGCCGCTATCTTGAAGCAATTTTATCGGGGCGGTGAGTTGGAAACCACACTGAACTCCGACTTGGATGTAAACCTCTTTGATGAGAGGTTCATCGTCTTTGAGATTGACAAAATAAAAGATGATCCCGTGCTTTTCCCTATTGTGGTGCTGATTATCATGGACGTATTCCTTCAGAAGATGCGTATCAAGAAAGGACGCAAGGCACTGATAATCGAAGAAGCGTGGAAAGCGATTGCTTCTCCTACGATGGCAGAGTATATCAAGTACCTCTATAAAACGGTAAGGAAGTTTCACGGTATTGCCGGAGTGGTCACTCAGGAATTGAATGACGTGATAGATTCGCCCATCGTAAAGGAAGCCATTATCAATAACTCGGATGTCAAGGTTTTATTAGACCAGACCAAGTTTAAGGACAGGTACGATGAGATAGCCGCCATATTGGGACTGACCCAAATACAGCGGCAGCAGATTTTTACCGTCAACGCCCTGAACAACCGGGAGGGGCGCAACTACTTCAAGGAGGTATGGATATGCCGGGGACAGAACTCCGATGTCTATGGGGTGGAGGAACCGCCCGAATGTTATTGGGCATACACCACCGAGCGGACTGAGAAGGAAGCCTTGAAGATTTACCTTGCCTACTATGGCAATATGCAGGAGGCAATCACGAGAATCGAGGCGGACAGGAAGCAAGCCGGTGATGACAAGTATCTGGTATTCGCAAGAAAAGTTAATCAACAACAAAAAGTGATGTCGTTATGGTAAGAATTAGAATGATACTTGTGGCACTCATAACAATAGTGGCCACTCCAAATTTATTCGCCGCATGGAAGGTAGTCATAGACAAGAACTGCATCAAGGTGGTAAGTAGCAACCTTGCCTCTCAAAAGCTGATTGAGGGTCAGCATAACCAAAGGCTGGACTCAATAGCCGAGAAAAAGAAGAAGGTGGAACTCTATACCGTGAGCATGGCTACCATCAAGGAACTCTATAAGGTGACAATGCAGAACGTGTCGGGCTTCGGTACGGAGAGCAAATACTACAAGGAGATTGGACTATGCGCATACGACATCCTCAAAGATGTGCCGGAACTTATCCAAACGGTAAGCAAGGCAAAGTTCTCCAACAAGCTGCTATGCCTGAATGAACTGGGCAACCTTGTGACGGAAACCCAGCAGTTGGTGGGCAATTTCGTCAATATCGTGAACAATGCCACGATACAGAATCCACTTAAAGGACAAAGTACGGCTGAGAAGAAAAATGACGGTTATAATATGCTTGACCGCTATGAACGATTGTCACTTGCCAATTCCATCTATTCCGGCCTTTTGGAGATACGTTACAAGGTGGAGGGCATGATACTGATGGCCCAATATGCCACTGCTAATGACCTTTTCTTTGCCATTGACCCGGAGGGATGGGCAAATGTGGTGACGATGAAGAACAATGTCAGCGGTCTTATCAATGACTGGAACGGATTGGTTACATCTAATTATTGAGAAGTATGAAAGACTTTAATATAAGAATTGGATTGCTCTGTATAACATTGTCAATACTGCTTCCGGCGAAGTCTCACGCTTATGTCATCCCGAAAGACCTGCCGACCATTGAAGCCCTGATAGCCCTTCACAAAGCCGTGAAGAAAGATGAAGACCAGGCATTGAAACGGGTGGCCACCAGCTTCGGGGAGCAGTCGCTTGTAGCCAAGGGAGCCATCAAGTTCAATGATGTACGGACAACACTCGATACCAAGTTGGGCAATGCCCATTCGTACCTTGTACTGGCAGGTGCCATATCAAGCACCGCCAACTCCCTCTATCAGTTGGTCAAAGAGTACAAGGACTTTACGAGCAATACCTTCAAGTATGTCTCGAAGAAGCCTTTTGTCGGCTGGTACTATGCGGATGCCAATGTAGCCATATCAAGGGAGATAAGCCATTGCTACAAGCTCTATGCTTCCGTGGCAGCTTCGGGTATCAACCTGATGAAGGCAAGCATGGACGAAAAACTGAATCTGGTAATGACCCTCAAAACCTCCATTGACAGGGCACGGTACATCATTGACAACGCCAATCTGTACTGCTTCCTGATAACGGATTGCGGTTGGAAGCCGGATTATATCTGGGAGATTTTGAACTCCAATGTCAAGGATGAGATAGCGAATAAAGTAATCAATAAATGGAATCAAGGATATGCAGGTTAGAAACATCATACTCGGTTTAATCACATTTATGGCATTGGGCACTCCAATTACAATGTCAGCCCAACGCCCGACCCGTGACAAGGAGAAAGAAAAACAATGGAAGTCCATGGAAAACGGGCCTTGGGACTTTGCTCCCGATTGGTACTATTACTTCTTGCACAACAAGTATTCCGGTGCGGAAATGTATTGGAAGTGGGCAGGCTTCAAGTCCGGCTTCCGGGTTCGCTTCAAGGAAAAGGACTCCGATGTAAAACGTATCATGCCTACCCGTGTGACGGCGGAAGAGACCCAGAGGCAGAAAGTGAAGAAGGTGGAAACGGAGCGCAAGTACATCGAGGAACTATACAAGGAAGAGCTGGTTCGAGAGGCTGACAGGTCGGTTGATCTGACATACGCCACCTACAAGGACGAGTTTGACCGTATGCAGAAGTGTATCACTGACGGACTGCTCTACTGCATGAAGAAGAGTGACGGCAAACTCAAATACCAGGTGGACGAGTTGAGCCGGCAGAACGAGATTCTTTGTTCCGGCATCGCCTATATCCATAAGACAGGTGTCGGCTACGGACTGGAGAATGCCAAACGGCAACAGGCATACGAGGAAGCCAAAACGAAGATGCAGGAACTGGTCAACCAGACTGTCCATTTGTGCGTAGTGGCAGCAACGCATTATTAAACTGTAAAATTAGAATAACAATGAATGTATTATCAATTTTCCTGACCATAGGCTTGCCCGCCATTGACGAGAGTCTGGACAAACTCTTGGTTGCCATGGAAACCTTCCCGAATGTGGCGGTATTGGGTGACGCGGTCGGACTGGCACGTGTCATCGGATTGCTGCTTGCCCTTTGTGTCGGCTCATACGAATGTTGGATGATGATACTCGGACGGCGCGGTATGGATGTGATGAAGCTCCTGCGCATTGTCGGTATCTCCATCTGTATCTCTTCCTCGTCATGGATCTGTTCCGCATTGCAAGTACCGGGCAAGGGATTGGAGTCAGCCACCAAAGCGATGGCACACTCCAAAAACAAAGAGGTGGCCGCTTTCGAGCTAAAGGTAGCACAAAAGCAGAGTGAATACTTGGACCGGCTGAGAGCCGTTCAGGATTCCATCGCGACCGCCAAACAGGTGGCAGCCATCGGTGAGGATGCGGCTTGGTGGGACAAACTTATCTACAATGTGGAGAACTTGGGCAGTACCATCAACAACTATGCCCAACGTGCAGCCGTGGCTGCCGAGACCAAGGTCAGCGAGTGGATCAACGATGTCATACGCTTCATCGGTGAACTGATATTCCAGATGTCCTATTACGGCATATTAGTGGCGCAACGGATATTCATCGCCATTATGATGATATTCTGCCCGATCATGTTCGCGCTATCGCTTGCTCCACCTTGGAGTTCGGCATGGAGCCAATGGATGTCAAAGTTCCTTTCCCTCTCGTTATGGGGCTTCGTTACCTATATGTGCCTTTACTACATTGACTTCATCCTGCTCTATAACCTTCAGCAAGACATGGTAGCCTACAACCACCTCCTGCACGGTTCTGTCAATACGTGGGAACAGATTGGCGCATTGGGATTGCAGGGCATCGGCTCTAACTGCATGTATGCGATGGGTATGCTGGTGGGTGCCTACATCATCCGCTTCGTTCCCGAAGTGGCCTCTTGGCTGATACCCGGTGGCGTAAGTTCGAGTGCGGCTTCTGCGGCAGGTTCTACTGTTACAGGTATGGCTGCTACGGCTGGTTCTATCGCCGGAGGAGCGGTCGGTGCAACGGCAGGTGCGGCAGGCTCGGTAATTAAATCCAAGTGAATGTAATCTTAAAACAAAACGATATGCTTATAGAATCTTTAGCACAGAAAACCAGACTTGCCATGATGACGGTACTCGCAACCATCGGAGGTTGCGCCGTCATCTGCGGCTTCACGGTCTGGTGCTGCATCTCTTTGGTCACCAAGGAGCGGCAGCAGATATATGTATTGGACGGTGACATTCCTTTCTTGGCGGAACGTGCCAATTTGGAAGCGAACTTTATTATGGAGGCGAAGGCGCACATCCAGCTCTTTCATCAATACTTCTTCAACCTGCCACCCGATAACGACTATATCAAGTGGACGGTCAGCAAGGCGATGTATATGGCGGACGGTACCGCTTTGAAACAGAAACAGGCGATGGACGAGAACGGTTTTTATTCCGACATCATATCGTCATCGGCAGTCTGCACCATTATGTGCGATTCCATCCAGTTTGACGAACATGAACGGAAATTCACCTACTACGGTACGCAGCTAATCAAGCGGCGCACCCGTGACTTGAAACGGACGATGGTAACGACCGGGTATTTGGAGAATGTGCCGAGGACGAGGAACAATCCCCACGGACTGATGATTACCAACTGGCGCACCATAGAGAACAAGGATTTGGATTATTAAAAACAGCAACAATGAAATCACTCAGAAAGATATTGCATGAAAGCCGTCTGAAAACCCACCAACAGGTTCGGGCATGGCTGCAACCCAAGATGGGGGCAATCGGTACGAAGTATCGGCTGGCGGCAAGAATACGTTTGGCCAACGCATGGGCGACCAAACATCCGAAGCGTACATTCGCTTATGTAACCGGGACATTGGCTTTTGTTCTGGTGGGCAACATTTGGATTAGTGGGGCCAATGTAGATTCTTCTAACGAATTGAATGAAGCAAATCAAAATCTGATAAGCAACATGGAACCGCTTTTCACAGGCTTCCATACCATACAGGCAAACAAGGACATCCAACGCAACACGCTGATGGACTTGGTAGTCCAAGGTCAGGAACTCCGTGAGGAATTGGATTCCATGATTGCCGTACCGCATAAGTCAAGGATGGATTCCACCCGTATCGTTCAACGATACCGTCAGCTTGAAAACATTGTCAAATCCCTTAATAATAACGAGACCAAATGATTAAAATCAATTTCAAACAACCCAAGTATATCTTTCCGCTGGTGGTGTTCGTGCCGCTATGCGCGTTGATATACTTCGTGATGCAGATGTTCTCCGGTGATGGTGATACCGGTCAGTCGGTAGCCACCGACCGCATCAACATGGAACTTCCCGAAGCCCGTGCGGAAGAAGCTGGAGATAAGATGTATGAAATGTCACGCAGATTTGGTGACGAGGATGCCTTTACCGCAGTCGGTGCCATCGGTGAGGAGAAGAATGAGACCGAGGAACTGGAACATGGTTACACCGAGGAAGAACTGAATATGCTTGATGCAGCCGAGGCGGAACGCATCCGTCAGCAGAAAGAAATGGAAGAACTGGAGCGTTCCCTTGCAGAATCCCGAAAGCATATCAATGAATATGCCTATGGCGACCCTTCACAGAATGGTGAAAGTTACTCATCTAAAGACGAGTTTGCCCAAGATTTGGAGGAAATCCAACGCAGGAGTTATGAACGGCAGAAAGCCATCGAGAGCGGGTTGGGCATAACCAACCCGGAGCAGGAAGAGGCTTTGCAAAGGCAACGTGCGGATTCCATAGCCAAAGTCAGGCAGGAAGAGAAAGAACACAACCGTCCCAAGCTGGTTATCAAATCCTCCGATACCAATGCGGACAAGTTCCACACGGTATCTTCTTCGGACGATGCGGTGGATGCCAAACTGATCCGTGCGATGATTGACCAGACCACCAAGGCGCGTGAAGGTACCCGTCTTCGATTCAAACTATTGGACGATGTGACGGTTAGCGACATCAACTTGAAGAAAGGCACTTACCTTTATGGAACGGTGACAGGTTTCGGGCAGCAGCGTGTACGTGCGGCCATCACCAGCATCCTGGTTGGGGACAAGTTCGTAAAGGTCAATCTGTCCGTTTTTGACAATGATGGTATGGAAGGCTTCTATGTTCCCGAATCTCAGTTCCGTGACTTCGTAAAGGATGCCGGTTCCAGTGCGGCGCAGCAGAATATCAGCTTTGATTCGGGAAGCGGATATGAAACCGGCATATCGGCTGAAGCCATCGCCTTGCAGACCTTGCAGAATATGTATAACTCGGCATCGTCGGCCATATCCTCCAATATCCGAAAGAACAAGGCGAAAATCAAGTACAATACCATTGTGTATCTGATAAATTCGGATGAAGCAAGGTAGAGATTATTAAAACAAGAATCATTAAAATTATAATTCAATTCGTATGAAATCCAAGATTTTTCTTTTCATTCTCAGTGTCTTCTTTGTCGTGGGCAACGCATCTGCCAACGAAAGAATCTATGTCAATAGCGGAGTGACCACCCACATCGTCATGCCGGAGAATATCAAGTTAGTGGATATATCCACTCCCAAGATTATCGGCAACCAGTGTGCCGACAACATTGTGCGTATCAGACCTTTTCAAGAGAGCGATTCCATTTCGGTATGCGATTATAAGGAAGATGAACTGTTAGGTACGCTTACTTTGATAGGTGAACGGCATATCGCGCAGTATGATATTGTCTATACACAATCCCCCACATTGGCGGCATCCATCTTCCAAGTGCCATACAGCGATACGCAATCTTATATCAACCCGGAGGTGTCTATGCCCATGTCGGAAATGGCCCGCTATGCGTGGGCGGTTTATGGCAGCGACCGCAAGTTCAATCAGGTGGTGTCAAAGGCGCACGGTATGAAGGCTGTAGTCAATAACATCTATGCCATCGGGGATTACTTCTTCATTGATTACTCGTTGCAAAACAAGACAAAGATTCCTTACGACATAGAAGAACTGCGAGTGAAGCTGACCGACAAGAAGCAGAGCAAGGCAACCAACTCACAGACCATCGAACTGACTCCGGTATTCTCGCTTAACTATGCCAAGAAGTTCCAGAAGAACTATCGCAATGTGTTGGTGCTCCCCAAGCTGACATTCCCGGACGAGAAAGTGCTGCGACTGGAGATTTCAGAGAACCAAATCAGCGGCCGCGTCATCGTGCTGACCATCGAATACGAGGACATCCTCAATGCCGACGGCTTTGACTCGGACATCTTGAAGAACTGCGATTATTATCCGTATCACTACATTAAATACTCTGACGTACAATGAAAAAACTATTATTTATTCTACTTTGTGCGGTTATGACCATAGGAACATCCGCACAAGCACAAGATGCCAAACTCACGATAAATGCAGGCTTCCAGTTCCCCTCCACGTTGAACGCCACGGTCGGCTATGAACATCCGCTGTCCTACGGCAATGCCGTGGAGTTGTATGGCGAGGTGGGCAACCACTGGAGGAAAGATGACTTTTGGAAAGGTTACTTCTGGGATGGTGGTATTGTTTACAAACAACGGCTTGCCCGATATAAGAACGGTATGCTTCGCTTCCGTTTCGGCCCTCAATTCGGTGCGGTGGAAAGGAAATTCTTTCTCGGACTGGAAGCGGGCTTTGAATACAGCTACGTTTTCAGAAACGGATGCGAGTTTGTAATAACCCCAAAAAATAACGTGAACTTTCTGCATGGGGACACTTTTCGTAACGGATTGCTATTGGGCATAAAGATACCATTTTAACCGAGTGATAATTTTAGATTAAACAAAGTAACGTATGGCATTTGAAGAAACAAGGGAACAGCAGCAGATGTATAACTACTTCCGTAGCTGCATCTACATCTTTCTCATCATTGAGATAATTATGAATCTGCCCATTGCGGCAGATAACCGTATTACGCAGTTTATTCTTGACCTGTTAGGCAGATTCCCCGTGTTCACGTCCGTTTCGGGTTGCAAGATGGTGGAACTGGTCTGCATCTGTGTGGTGTGTATTGGCACAAAGGCGAAGAAGGCATTGAAGTTCAATGTGAAGACAATGGTCATCTACCCTGTATTAGTCGGATTGACCCTTGTCGGACTTTGTTTCCTCTTTCACAAGATGGACTTCGGAATGAGTTGGATGGGATTCCCTGCCAATCGTATTCTCTATGCCGTATGTTCTGTGGTAGGTACCATGCTGGTGCATCAGGGATTGGATGGCATCGCCAAGTATTACAACTATAAGGTTGGTGATGACCGTTTCAATTTCGAGAATGAGTCCTTCCAACAGTCGGAAGTGCTTGCCAATAACGACTACTCGGTAAACATACCGATGATATACTATTGGAAACGGAAGATGCACAAGGGTTGGATCAATATCATCAACCCGTTCCGTGGCACGATTGTTCTCGGTACTCCTGGTTCGGGTAAGTCTTTCGGTATCATTGACCCGTTCATAAGACAACACGCCGCAAAAGGGTTTGCCATGATGGTGTACGATTTCAAGTACCCGACATTGGCAAAGACGCTTTTCTATCAGTTCTGCAAGAATCGGAAAGCCGGAAGGCTTCCAGCTAATTGTGGTTTCCGTACCATCAACTTTACGGATGTGGAATACTCAGACCGAATCAATCCTATTCAACGGAAGTATATCCCGGACTTGGCGGCGGCTTCTGAAACGGCTGCTACTTTGCTGGCATCCTTGAACAAGGGAGGTGGCGAGAAGAAAGGCGGCTCGGAAGCCTTCTTCACCAATTCGGCAGAGAACTTCCTGGCAGCGATTATCTATTTCTTTGTAAACTTCCACCCTGTCGGGTTCAGGAACGGAAAGAAGTTGAAACGCTATATTCTACTGGAGGGAAAGAAACTGGAGATTGTTATTCGGAATTGGGATGACTTCAATGCCATAGACGATAAGGGAAACGTGGTGTTAGACTTTGTTGATGAGAACGGCAATGATGTTTCTACGGATGAGGATAGGATGTTTGTGGACTTGAACGGCTTTTCTTATAAGGACAGAACCAAAAGGTTGATTAAGATTGAACGCTGCTGGTATGAGGATGAACACGGCAATGAGGTTGAGCCGGACACCATTACGGGCGAGTTTTCTGATATGCCGCACGTATTGTCCTTCCTTGGTAGGTCTTACGACCAGGTGTTCAACATCCTGATGCAGGATGACAAGATAGCCTCACTAATGGCTCCCTTCAAGAGTGCTTTTGAGAACAAGGCGAATGACCAGTTGGAAGGTATGGTTGGTACGCTTCGTGTCAATGCCGCAAGATTGGTATCTCCTGAAGCCTATTGGGTATTTACGGGTGATGACTTCGACTTGAAGATTTCTGACAAGGAGCATCCGAGCTATTTAGTCATAGCCAACGACCCGGAAAAGGAACAGGTAATCGGTTCGCTGAACGCTCTGGTATTGAACCGACTGATTACAAGAGTGAACTCTAAGGGGAACATCCCGGTAAGCATCATCGTGGACGAGCTGCCCACTCTGTATTTCCATAAGATAGACCGGCTGATTGGTACGGCACGCTCCAACAAGGTAGCCGTCACATTGGGTTTCCAAGAGTTGCCTCAGTTGGAAGCGGACTATGGCAAGGTGGGTATGCAGAAGATTATCACCACTTGCGGTAATATCTTCATGGGGGCGGCTCGTAACAAGGAAACATTGGAATGGGCACAGAATGACGTGTTCGGCAAGGCGAAGCAGACCTCACGCTCAATCTCCATCAACGACCAAAAGGTATCTACCACCATCTCGGAGAAGATGGACTACCTTGTTCCGGCAGCCAAGATAGCGGACATGGCTACCGGTTGGCTGGCAGGTCAGGCGGCACGTGACTTTACCGCTACCGATGACAAGATGCTTAACAGCTTCGACATTGAGCAGTCGGAGGAGTTCAAGACCACGAAGTATTTCTGCAAGACCCACTTCGATATGAAGAAGATTAAGATGGAGGAAGACCACTATGTGGTTCTCCCTAAAATCTATGAGTTTAAGAATGACCGTGAGAAAGAGATAATGCTGAACCGCAATTTCAAACGTGTTAATCAGGAGGTCGAGGATATGGTCAAGGAACTGCTTGGAATGAGTTGATTATGGAAAGACTTGCGAAGATACCCACTTTTAGCGGTAGTGTACTAAAGATTATCGCCATTGTATCTATGGTAATAGACCATTGTGCTTATTTTCTGATGGATAACAATTCTACACTTTACGAGGCCATGCGCTGTGTTGGTCGTATCGCTTTCCCGGTGTTTGCCTTCTTGATAGCGGAAGGCTTCGCTTATACGCATAACAGAAAGAGGTACTTTACACGGCTATTGGTATTTGCCGTTATCAGCGAAGTCTCTTGGTATCTGTTGAATGGAGCGGACGGTACGCACAATGTGATGTTCACGTTGGCTTTGGGTGTGGTGGCTTTGGCTGTACTGGAGAAACTGAAAGAGAATAGCGTCCTTTGTGGGATTGCTATTCTCTCTATTGCTTATCTTGCCACTTGGTCAGGAGTGGATTATGAGTGGCGAGGGATATTGATGATTTTAGTTTTCAATCTGTTACGAAATCAAAACGATAATCTTCCTTTTCCCTATGGTCGAATGATGCAGCTTCTTTGTGCTTTTCCATTGATGATGCACTATGGCAGCATCGGTGCTTTGCTGGCTTGTATGACCATATTCTTATACGATGGCGCAAGAGGATTTATCAAGGGCAATGTCGCAAAGTATGGATTTTATGCTTTCTATCCGGTACACTTGCTGCTAATATGGTGCGTTATAACATTTTTAGCACACTGATAACTGCCGGAACATAATCGGGAGCTTCCGCATACCCAATCTTTTTGAGCCAAAGCAGATAGTTTCCATCTTCTCGTTTGTACTTGTACTGTACCTTGGTATAATAAGCACGTACACTTTCCGACCAATGGTCAAACTCATAATACTTCCCGGTACGCGGATTGGTCAATCCAAAGAGGTTGTGCCTATTCCTGCACAGCGGAGAGGTGAACCAGCCCGTTTCCAAAATGGCTTGTGCCAATACTACTTTCGGATATAGGATGCCGTTCCGTTTGATTTCTGCATAAAGATTGGGGATGGTTAATTCAGGGAGAAGCTCGTTTGCTTTAACTCGCTTGAATTTTTGGGACGTTTTACCGTCCACTTTTCGGGTGCATAGACGCTTGTTTGTTCTAATATCAGGTTGAGCTTTTAATGTGCCTTCCAGTTCTTTATTAGGCTCTGTTCGTGCTGTATTATCCTTAATATCAATGTTATTTGCATTATCGTTTGCTCGAATTTGCTTTATTTCAGCTTCTTTCGTTATCGTATAGAATTGTGCCGATGCCATTTCCGGCATCAGCATCAGAATCATTGTAGTCAGAATAGTGTTGCGCATTTCTTCTTTGGGATTTGATGTAGATAATTTTGTGACATCCAAGCGGTAACGACACCGCAAAATTAACAGTTCAACATCATTCAAATGGAATTACACAACAGAAATCTATCCGAAATGCTGCCTTACGAGAAGCTGGCAGTATTGGGCATCGACAAGGAGAAAGCGGATTTGTTGCCCAAAGAGGTAAAGGAGCGACTGGTGTCAGGCGAGGTTACTCCGCTGATGCAGGTCTCTATCCATGCCCGCAATGGCGACATCATCACCTTGCCTGTGAAGTTGCAGCTTACGGCTGACAAGAACGGTAATCCGGCTCTTATCGCCTATCCGGTCAGAGCGGAACTTGAAGTGGAACGTAACAAGGTTCTCCGCTTGACCGAGCAGGAAGCCGCACGGTTACGGAATGGCGAGGTGCTTCAAAAAGCCGTGGAAGTAAACGGTGAGAAAACGCAGCAGTATCTTCAATTAGACCCGGAAACCCAATCGGTCATCCACCGCAAAGTAACCGACATCCAACTGGAGCAGAAGCTCAAAGATATGGAAAAGGTCAATGACATTGAATTGGGCACCCAGCAGAAGCAACAGGTACGCGAAGGCAAGCCCATCGAACTCAATGTAGGCGGTGAGAAAGTTTCCGTGGGCGTGGACTTGAAAGAGCCACAAGGCTTCAAAGTTATCCAAGGCGATATGAAGGAGTGGGAACGGCAGCAAAAACTCCGTTATGACGAGCAGCATCCTGAATACCTGGGGCTGGTAATGACGGACAAGAACCGTTGGGAATATCAAAAAGTCGTGGATGCCCAGTCCAAGGAACGGGCCATCCACCTTAAACCCTCCCGTGAAGAAAAAACAAGCCATACATTTAAACGCTGACGGTTATGGCAAAGCAATCAGATAAAGAGCTGGAAGCCGGACTACCCAAAGAGTTCAGCAATCTGAAGGCAAAGCATCCAGATGCGATGCTCCTTTTTCGGGAGGGTGACTTCTATAAACTCTACAAAGAAGATGCCGTAAAAGCCGCCTTGATTCTCGGTATAGCCACGATGGACAAACTGACTTCGGGCATTGAGAAGAAGATAAAGACCGCCGAGTTTCCAAGAACCGTATTGGACACCTATCTGCCCAAACTCATCCGTGCCGGAGCACGTGTCGCCATCTGTGACAGGCTTGAAGTTGTAGAGAAAATAAGGAAGAATGAGGAGCCAATCCTATCAAACAATATCGATATGACAAAGAAGAGTAAAGAGAAGGTTGTGCAGGAAGAGCCTGCCAAGACTGTGAAGAACGCAGCCGGGAAGAAACCTGCCAAGGAAAAGAAGGTGGAAACACAAGTGGAAGCCAAGAGTGAACAGAAAGCCGAGGCGAAACAGGAACGCAAACCGCGCGAGCCTCAAATGGTAACTGCCGCCGGTGAGAAAGTGACCCACGGCCATGCCTACCAAAGCAAAGCCAATCCTGAAGAGTGGTACTTCACCGCCAAGATGGACGGCAAGCAGTTGAAGCCCCAGCGGATGGATGCTGCCGACCTTGCCGCCTACCAGAAGAAGGAAATGACCGTGCCTCAGTTGATGGAACGCTATTATCCCACCAAGCTGATGCCCAAGGTTTCGGAGGAAGCCTTCAAGATGCCGAAGTCCATTGCCGGACCGGAAGGTAATATCTCCGTGGAGAAGTTCAATGTTTATAAGGAGAAGGATGAGCAGCGTGCCGACTATGGCAAGTATAAGTTCTACGCGCAAATCGGTGATTCCAAGATGTCGGCAGTCGCTTCAAGACAGGACTTGAATGCCTACTTCGACCGGGTAATGACTCCGGCCCAGTTGGTGGAAAAGAACTTCGGTGAGCGTCTGCATCTGAAATCAGCCTACGAGAAGTACCAGCTTCCCGAAGGCATAGACCCGAAAGGTGTGCGTGTGGCGAAAGACCGAGGTGACAACAAGTGGAAGGTGTCCGTGGATATGGGCGACAAAGGCCGCACCACCAAGCATGAAATCTCCTTCGATGACGGCTATTCCCTTTTCAAGGCAAAGACCGCCACCCGGGAACAGATTGCAGCCAAGTATCTCAATACGGAAATCACAGGTATGCTTGCGGCAAAAAGTGTCAAGGTGGAGAAATCTACATCCATGAAAAGGTAACGCAATCAGACAACAATTTAATGATAAAAGAAAAACAAGATATGAGTGAAAAAATGAAGCACGAGGAGTTGGTGGAACTCCTTCAGGAGGGTAAAATCGGTTATCTCCGTTTTGTCATGGAGAGTGAGAACGAACAGGATTATTTAGAGTGGTGCCGTACCCACGGCACAGACCCCTCGGATGAATCCGCAGAGTTTTATATCGAGCAGACGGACATCGAACAGATGGACCGTCAGGTAATGGACGACGAGGACTATGGCATCTGGAACTAATTACAATCCATCAGCTTCGGGCAATGCCGGTCAGGTCGCTTTGGATAAGTTTGCGGCGATGATGATTGACCGTATGGAGCAGATGAAAGCCTCCGACTGGAAGAAAGGCTGGATTGGCGGTGCATCGGGTTATGCCGGCTTGCCGCAGAACGTGGGCGGCAGGAACTATTCCGGCTCCAACTCGTTGTTCCTCCAACTTCATACGGCAGCGAATGGTTATGACCTCCCTGTTTACCTGACCTTCAAGCAGGCGCATAACTTCAAAGCCCATGTACTGAAAGGAGAACACGCCTTTCCGGTGGTCTATTGGGATATGCTGGTGAAGGACAAGAACGGACAGAAAATCAGTTCGGATGAATACCGTGCCATGAGCCGCGAGGAACGGAAAGATTTGGAAGCGATACCTTTTATCAAGGCTTTCCCGGTTTATAACGTGGCGCAGACCAATCTGGCAGAGGTACAGCCGGAACGTATGCAAAAGCTGCTGGATAAATTCAAAGTACCGGAGCTTCGAGATACCGAAGGTATGTATGCCCATGCCGCTCTTGACCGTATGGTACAGACCCAAGGGTGGCTCTGCCCGATACAGGCGGACAAGCGGGTGGACGGTGCTTATTATTCTCCCTTGGCAGACCGGATTGTTGTTCCCTTGAAGGAGCAGTTCAACATCGGTAATACACCGGAGGAAATCTATCGCGGAGGTATGGAGTATTATTCCACCATGCTCCACGAAATGACGCACTCGACCATGACGGCTGAACGACTGAACCGAGAAATGGGTGGCAAGTTCGGAGACCCGAAATATGCGAAGGAGGAATTGGTGGCGGAACTGACGGCTGCCATGATCAGCCATTCGATGGGATTTGATTCCAAGATAACGGACAACTCAGCAGCCTATCTGGATTCGTGGATTGGTGTCCTGAAGAAGGAACCGAAATTCATCGTTTCCATCATGGCGGATGTGAACAAGGCATCAGACTTGATACTTGACCACGTGGACAAGCAACGGTTGGCATTGGGCGAACAGCCTTACCTTGCCAAGAACGACCCTTTTGCTCCCTTGGGTGCTGATGAGGAAATTCCCTTCAAGAATGCCGCCATTATCAAGACCCGTTCCGGTGACTATGCCATCCGTGCTTCTTACAATGGTGTGGAGTTGGGATTGAAGAAAGTTACCAAGGACACGGCAAAAACGTTCTTTCAGCTTACTGACCAAAAAGATAAGTCGGCATTTCTGAATATGACGGCACGTAAGACATACGAGCCGGAGTTGACAGTTATGCGGAGAAGTCAGAAGGTAAGTTCCGGGATTAGCTTGTAATCATTCTGTAAATCTTAGCGATTATGAGTGATTACAAAGTAAACTTCAAAGACATGAAATCCCGTGTGGGTGTGGATGACGTAGCTTATACGTTGGGCTACCGTCTGGACCGAAAAGCCGGTGTCGGCAAATATATCGAGCTGGTATTGGGCGAAGGCAACAACAGACGTGACACCCTCATTGTAAGCCATCCGCATAACAAGGCGGCTCAGACTTTCTTCCGCAGGGATGGCTCCAAAGGTGATGTGGTCACTCTCATCCGTGAGAATCTCAATTCATTCTTGGTATCGGGTAAGGACGATTGGCAGAAGATTGCCAAAGTAATGGCACGCTTTGCCAATATGCCCGAACCCGAATACCGGGAAGATAGAGAGTATATCAAATCTGTCAGACACGATGCCGTATTTGATGAATCACGCTATGAAGTAAAGCCGATTGATACCAACAAAATACCGGTACTATTCTCCCAACGGGGCATTTCGGATGATACCGTGAAAGAACTTTCATCTTTTATTTTTCTTGTCAGAGATAAGCGGAACGGAAAATTTGACGGTTACAACATCGGTTTTCCTTATACCAACGGACATAGTGACGAAGCCAACGGCTACGAGATTCGTGGCTATGGCGGTTACAAATCAAAGGCGGCAGGTACGGATTCGTCCTCTTCGGCTTGGGTAGCAGACCTGACAGGTGGCAATCGTGAGGCTGTACGAAGCGTGTTCTTCTGTGAGTCAGCTTTCGATGCAATGGCTTTCTATCAAATGAACAAGATACTGTTAGGTACGGATGTGGCTTTGGTCTCATTGGGTGGTACGTTCTCTGACAAGCAGATAACCGAGACTATGGCACGTTTCCCTAATGCGAGGGCGTTTGACTGTTTCGACAATGATTTAGCCGGACGTATCTATGGATTGCGTATGATGGCGATACTGGAGGATATTCCAATGAAAATCAGTAAAAAGGATGATGTTCTTTCTATTGAAGCCAAAGGAAAGTCCTTTGAATTGAATACGGAACGCTCTTTAACGGCACAGGTCAGCGAGAAACTATCCATTCGTTACAAGATGGGTCAATGGCTACCACCCAAGGCTTTCAAGGATTGGAACGACTGTCTGATGAACAAGTCGATGATGCCGATAATCTCTCCGCATAAAGAGGAACGTGAACACAACTTGACTGAACGCAGAAATGCAGGTCTTAAAATGTGAAGTATATGATAAGAATAAAATCAAAAGTGGCGGCATTGGCCATTCTATCAGTTTCCCTGATGAACGGCTTGCCTACATTTGCCCAGCAGACCGACCCGGCATTGACGGGTGCGGTGATTGCCCAGACGCTGGAATTGAAGAATATCCACAAGCAACGTAAGAAAAGACAGGAACAGATTATCGCTGCCGAGACAGCCGTGACCTTGGCCCTTGACCGTATTCACTCTGTGGAGAACAAGATGCTGGAATACCTCTCCAATGCGCAGGGTGCGATGCAGAACCTCTACCAGATTAAACGTGCAGGGGAATTGGTTACGACTGAGATACCAAAGAACTGCAGCCTGTTGACCAAATCTGTCGGGCATAATCTGAAAGGTACGGCTATCGCTGCCATCGTGTCGGACGAGCTGACGGATGCGGCAACACAGATGGCGGCTCTCTATCCGTTCATGAAACAGTTAGTGACTTCGGGCAGTTACAACGTGCCCGGTGGGGACGGGAAGAACGAGAAGCACAAGGTGAACTTGCTCAACTCCTCCGAGCGGTACTATATCGCCAATGAGGTGGTGACCCGACTGGAAGCCATCAACACGGATTTATTCATATTGGCATGGCAGGTTCGTACCTTATCCTGGAATGACCTCTGGTTCTCTCTTGACCCGGAGGGTTGGGCAAGTGTGATGTCTGGCAAAAATATCATTGACGGCATTGTGTCGGAATGGAATCAAGGTTACTTGCTTAAATGGTAAATCGAATGGATTTAGAACTCAATTAGAATAATAATCAAATAACGTATAATCAACATTCAAATAGTATGACAATGACAACAGAAAAGAAAATCATTGGTCGTTGCCCCTTTTGTGGCGGCAACGTAGTGAAGACCTGCAAGGGTTATCGCTGCGAGAATAATATGGGAGAACATCCCTCGTGTGTGCTGAACATCAATGCCATTCTTGGCAACCGTAAAATGGCGGATAATGAGATAGCAGAACTGCTTACCAATCGTTCCGTTCTATTGGATGGCTTCACCAGCAAGGAAGGAAAAGCCTTTCCTACCGTACTTGAACTGGCTGATGACGGGAACATCAATATGCAGGCGGTTATCGGTAAATGTCCTCATTGTGGCGGTGAAATCCGTGTGGGAAGTCGTGCCTTCAACTGTTCCAACTATGGCAATCAGGAATCTCCCTGTTCGTTTGCCATCTGGCGAAATATCGGTGGGCATCAGGTAACTTTGGCTGAAGCCAAGGAACTTTGTGAGAAAGGCATCACTTCTAATGAACTGGAGATGTATCGTGAGGACGGTTCGGTGTACCGCAAGCGTCTGGGTGTCTCTCCTGACAAACTCCAAATTGTGAAGATATGAGACCGGGTACAAGATTAGCCATTATATTGGCTTCGATTATTCTGTTTTGGGGCGTTGTGGGTTATCTCGTTTTCCGTGGTTATAATCCGAAGAAGCGTGCCGTCGAGGTGGCTGAACTGGCATTGAAGGCTTCGGTGGATAATCCGAAAGCTGTCAAGATTATCGGTATCAGCCAGCCGGATTCCGTGTTTGGCAGGGAGTATATTACGATGGACGAGAAGATGATTCTCTCTATGGCGATGATGAAAATCAACGAGAAGGTGATGATACTGACTGACGGGTTGGAGAACTTCAATCCTGACGACAAGGAGATTGCCGGACTGATGGAGCGTCAGATGGAGGCGATGTCGGTAATTCGTTCTATGACTCCACAGTCAAATGATAATGTCAAAAAATCATTTACCGGTTGGAAAGTCAAGATTGAATACAAAAATGTTGATGCCAATGGCAAGCCTTATCATTCCGAATACTGGTTCATATTAGACAAAGAGGCTCATTGTGTCATCAAGTCTTTTGAGATTCCTTTGATGTAGAAAATATATTTTTCCTCTTTCATAATGTGTTGCCCCGGCATCCGGGAACCGCAAGGTTCAAGGGTGTCGGGGATTTTTGTGCCTGTTATCTTCATTCGGTCATCCGCGCTCCCGGTTCTATTTCCCGATACAAAGTAACGGAGGGCGGTGCCGACAGCAAATGCCGCTGCTCTTGTCTGCACGGAAAGCAGACGGCAGCCTTCCGCAATTTGTGCCAAATTGGGTATTCCGTCTCTTTCTTTCCGCTTGCCACATTTGCCTTACGCCCCTTGTTCCTCCGTGTGATGGCATCGTAAAAATCACCCGGAAGCGAGAAGCCAAAAGGCTTCAAACAAAAGGGAAAAAATTAGAACATATGGCAATCACACTTAAAGACAGAGAGGAAAAGATAAACCTCAAAGGGAATGTTTACGAACTGACCTTGTTGTGGAACAGAGAGGACATCCGCAGATGCGCTTTCGGTATGGCTCCCGATTATGCTCATATCCGCAAGGATGGCAAGAACTTCGCTTTGATAGAGTGCTACTCTAATAATAAAGGCTTTTCGGTTGAGTGTTTCCATCGCTTGTTGGTTAAGCCGGAGTGGAAAGTGTTGTTCCGCAGTGAGGACATCAATACCATCCCATTGGAGGAACTTTTAGAGAGGTTGCCGATAGGATAGTAAATGTATAACAACTTAAAACGAACATATATGAAAGGAACAGAGCAATTTAAAGAGATTATCAAAAACTACCTTGATAACCGAGCAAAGGAGGATGAACTTTTTCGTGCCAAGTATGAAGCTACAGCACGTAGCATTGATGATATTGTAACTTATATTTTCAATGAAGTTCAACATTCAGGTTGTTGCGGTTTTTCCGATATGGAGGTGTTCTCTATGGCAGTCCATGCAGCAGAAGAGCCAACATTGATAATTGGCGAGCCATTATCTTGTAATGTTGTAGTGAACCACCATATAGACTTGACAGAGGAGGAAAAGGCTGAACAAAGGGACATCGCCCTCAAACGCTATCAAGAGGAGGAGTTTCGCAAGATACAAGTCAGAAACTCCCGACCCAAGCCAAGCAAACCCAAAGTTCCCCAACAAACCGAGTTATCACTATTTGATTTTTAAGCGTATGAAACCAAGAAACAAGTTTGAGAAATTGGTGGCAGCTTCCAATGAGAAGCTGACCGCCATCGGCTCTAAAGCCGTGGAGTGGGCAATAAGAAACGTCGTGAAACACATTGCGTTCCGTACATCAAACCGTAAATGTACGTGTGGCGATTGCGGAGAAAAGTTTGATTATGAGGGAAAAGGTAAGTTTGTACGTTGTCCTCATTGCGGACACCGCTTGCAAGTAACCGATACGTTGAAGCGCAAGTACCAGGAGAGGAGCTACTTTTCTACCCTTGAAGCGATTGACGGATTGCAAGTGCAGCGAGTATTCCTTTTGACGGTCATTTACCACAAAGGGAAACCGATGGATTTCTATAATTATGAAATATGCCGTTTGTGGCTCAATGCCAAAGGACAAGTGGCGGTTACTTCAAGAATGAAAACCAGAGGTTATTATCAAGACCGCTTTAGTTTTGCCAGTCCGATAGAGTTGAGGAGATTGTCTGATATCTATATGGTCATATCCGATACTTATATCTATCCTTATTATTCTGCCCTTCCCGAATTGAGACGGAACGGAATGAAAGGCAAATTGCCCGATTGCCATCCGCTCAAACTGATGAAATCTCTCTTATCTGACCACCGGATGGAAACAATGATGAAAACGAGAGACTACAAGGCGGTTGAGTATTTTGTCTATCACGCTTTCGACCTTAATAACTGTTGGCAGTCGTACAAAGTAGCTTCACGGCATCATTATCGGATTGAGGACTTCGGTACTTGGTGCGACATCATCCGCTTGCTTGACAAGTGCGGTAAGGACATCCGTAATGTCAAGTATATCTGTCCGATAAACTTGAAAACCGGGCATGACCATTGGTTGAAGAAAGCGGATGCCATTGAGCAAAAGCGTAGGGATATGGAGCGGATGGCAAAAGCCAAGGCACACGAAGCCGAGTTTTACAGGAACAAGTCCTGCTTCTTCGGCATTGTCATCAGCGATGAAGATATAGAAATTTCCGTATTGGATTCGCTGGAGGCTTACAAGGAAGAGGGTAACAAGATGAAGCATTGTGTTTTCCAATGCGAATACTATGCCAAGACTGACTCTGTTATTCTATCGGCTCACGACCATCAAGGAAACCGCATCGAGACCGTGGAGTTCAGTTTGAGCCAAGGGAAAGTAGTACAAAGTCGTGGAGTTTGCAACAGCAACACTGAATACCACGATAGGATTATCAAGTTGGTGAATGATAATGCCCACCGCTTCTTGGAGGCAAAAAGGGCAACAGCATAAGTTCCTTTATATATGTTCAAACTCCGACTTCCGCCGTGAGGCGTGGGTCGGAGTTGCTTGGAATATAAAGAGAGTTATAGCTCTATCAGATTAGCATCATTGAGTTGAGAATAATCTACGTTCATAATGGCACCGTTGGAAAATGTGGTTGCGCCATTATGGGTAATTCCATGTTGTATATGTATATGCCCAAACAAGTGCAGCCGTGGATGAATCTGTGTAATCCGTTGCAACAATTCTTCCGAGCCGTAGTTTATGTTATCATCAAAGTCTAATATGCCGTATGGCGGACAATGCGTTATCAACACATCGGTATCGGAAGGTATTTCGGCATAGTTCCGGTTTTGTCGGTCACTGATGCAGTCACTCATGAACATGGGTACACCATAGAACTTCAAACCTTCAATTTCCAAACCGGAATTGCATAGATAATGGACATTGTTGTTAAGGCCACTGATGTTTGCCCCATACAGACATTCATCATGGTTACCACAGATGAATATCTTGTGCGGATATGGGAGGTCACAAAACCAGTTCAAGAAGTCAAGGGCTTCCTTCTCGCTTCCTGACATAGTGAAATCACCAGAATGGACAAGAATGTCCGCTTCGGGCAAGTCGTATAGCCGATGATGGCAACCGTGAGTATCTGATAGGTGTAAAATTCTCATTTTATGATATATCGTCTGTTAAGGTAATCCATCCACTCATTGAGATTAGGAATGTTGGCTTCATTCAGACACTCCTGCATCAAGGGGAACAGATCTTCGTAGGTGATGTGCTTGAATGTTTGCAATCCGGCCGGAGTCAGCTTGGATTCGTATTCGCCCCAGATTTCCGAGAAATGCCCGTTTCCTTTGGGATAAACCGTGAGACTTGTAAACTCCGTAAGTTTATCATCTTGGTTCTCGCACAATCCGAGTATCATGGATGCACCAAGAATGTGGTTGCGCCATATCTGGCGGTAACGGTTGGCTGTCACATGGGATGTCATCCTCTCTTTGTCTTCAAACGGTACGTCTGCTATAAACTCCGGTTTGAACCAGCCGCAGGCATTGCTTGGGTTGCTGTAATTGTCTGCAAGATGAATGCCGGAAGCATTATGTGTTTCTTCCCATTCTTTCGTGCCATGCTTGATAAGATACTCCTTTTCCGTGTATTTCACCTCAATGCCAATGCCGCCCTTCTCACCGGGATTTGCTCCCATGGGAGCATATTCGATGTAAACATCAAAGGATGTGCCATCTTTAAGCCCTCCGGGGTTATGCTCAACAAGTATCTGGCTGATGGTAGCTATTCGTTCCTCTCCGAGAATACGATTGAACAGGCGGGCTGTCCCATCCAGGTCATGTCGCATGGGAAAGAATACGTTGTATGGGATGTGTTCGCTGCGCAAAAGATTTGTAACCATTTGCCCTTTTGTCAAAGAAGCTTCTTTGTCAACTTCTTCCGTTATCTCTTTTCGGAATCCGCTGAAGAAAATGCGATAAAGGTTATGCTCATCACGGCAATCCTTCCAAGTTAAAGAACTTTTTACCTCTATCTTATATTTCTTGCCGTTCTTCCGAATAGTACGGATAGGAAATCTATCAGCGGCAATGTTAATCTCCGGGTCATTGACCTTGAAATCTATTTGATGTTGTCTGGCTATAGCCTTAAATTCAGCGTGTTTCATAATCTACTTTTGGGGCAAATATAATATGATGATACTATTTCTTTCCGTATTCAGTTTTCTCTTCTGCTACCATGCCGTACTCCGTTTGTGTCGGAAGCATATATTCTTTGGGGGACGTGGCTTTGCCGGGTTGTGTTAATGCCGGATTCAGCCGTTCTTTCAATTTCGTGTTGCGTTTCAGCACCGACATATTGCGGATGGCGAAAGACAATGCTTTCTTTGTTCCTACCAGTACACAAATCTTCTTAGCACGGGTGATACCTGTATAGATAAGGTTGCGTTGGAGCATCACGTAGTGCGTCATCAGGACAGGCATCACCACGATGGGATATTCCGAGCCTTGCGACTTGTGGATGGTTGTTGCGTAGGCTAAGGTCAGCTCGTCCAGTTCCGAAACTTCGTATTCCACTAACTTGCCATCGAAGTCCACTTGCAGGGTTCTATCTTCCAAGTTCACTTTCTCTACATATCCCAGGTCACCGTTAAACACATCCTTGTCATAATTGTTGCGGAGTTGCATCACTCTGTCGCCTTGACGGAAGGAATAACCACTTCTGGTCAGTACCAACTGGGAGGTGTTCAGAACGGCTTGTAGGGCTATATTCAGATTGGCTGCACCTACCACCCCTCGTTGCATAGGTGTGAGGACTTGGATGTCGCTTGCCGGGCGGTTGTATGCTTTGGGCAATCGTTCCTTTACCAACTTGACGATGGTTTCCGCCACCTGTTCCGGTTCTTCTATCTGCATGAAGAAGAAATCGGTCTGCTTGCCGTTGCTGGTGTCGGGGAACTGTCCCTTGTTGATGGCATGGGCACTCATGACGATACGGCTGGTCTGTGCCTGTCGGAAGATGCGTGTCAGGCGGATGACCAGTATTCTCTCAGAGTCGATGATGTCACGAAGTACGTTTCCGGCACCTACGCTGGGCAACTGGTCGATGTCGCCCACCAATACCAGGCGCATATTCGTTGGTAAGGCTTTCATCAGGTTGTTCATCAGAATGATGTCTATCATGGAACATTCGTCCACGATAAGGGCATCCCCTTCCAACGGGTTCTCGTCATTGCGTTTGTAACCGTCTTTCGGATTGTATTCCAATAGGCGGTGGATGGTCTTTGCCTCCATCCCTGTCGCTTCACTCATTCGTTTGGCGGCTCGTCCGGTAGGTGCGGCAAGCAGGATGCTCAGTCCCATGCTCTTCAAGGCTGCGATGATTCCTTGTGTGGTGGTGGTCTTTCCCGTTCCGGGACCACCTGTCAGCACCATAACCTTGGAGGCGACTGCTTCACGGATGGCTTCCACCTGCACTTCGTCATACTCTATGCCGGAGGCTTTGGAGATGGCAGCGATGTCTAATGCTTTTTGGAAGAGATTTCCGTCCGCATTATTCAATAATCCGCTCAGACGGTTGGCTGTTCCTACTTCTGCATAATAGAAGGGTGGCATATAGAGTGCGTCACCGTCTTGTATCAGGTCTTCACTCTGCAACATTTCTGACATAGCCTGACGGATGGGTTCTTCGTCCGCCTTCAAGAGTTCGATGGCCGCATTCAGGAGTTGTTCCTCTTCGGCATAGACGTGTCCTTCTTCGGAAAGGTGGCTGAGTGTGTAGGTGATGCCGCTCTTGCAACGACGAAGGTCGTTCTTCTCATAACCCATCTTGGCGGCTATGCCGTCGGCTGTCTTGAAACCGATGCCCCAGATGTCATCTGCCAGTTTATAGGGATTGGCCTTGACGGTATCAATGCTTTCTTTTCCGTATTGACGATAGATTTTGGCAGCGTATGCGGTACTGACTCCATAACCTTGCAGGAAGAGCATCACGTTCTTGATGTCCTTCTGCTTCTCCCAACTCTCGGCAATCTTCTCCACACGTTTCTTGCCGATGCCGGGCACTTCGTGGAGCCGTTCAATATCGGTTTCAATCACATCGATGGTTTCCAGTCCGAAACGACTGACGATAAGTTGGGCGAATTTCGGGCCGATGCCTTTCACCAGTCCGCTGCCCAGGTACTTCTCTATGCCATAGATGGTGGCGGGCATGACCTCTTCCCAACTCTCCGCTACAAACTGGTTGCCGTATCGCTTATCCACTTTCCAATCCCCTTCGCACAGCAGAACACTCCCTGCCGGCACTTCCAACAGATTGCCGACAAGGGTTACAAGGTCATTGTATCCTTTGACCTTGACCCTCATCACCGAATACCCGTTTTCGGGATTTTGGTAGGTGATTCGTTCTACTACACAACGGAGCTTTTGCATATGCTATCAACTAATTCCTTATAATCTGCAAATATAAGCCTTTTAAGAATGTGATTTTGTGATTTATAGCGAAATCTATTTGAATAGAATCAATCTAATACTCATATATCCAATCCATATTATCGTAAGAACACCATTTACTATATAGGGTTTCAATAAATAATATCACACCAAACTGACGAAGAGACATGGATTTTGCGTATTTCTGTTTATCGGGTTCCATATTTTTGAGAGCATTCTCGGCTTTTTTCGTCCACTCTTCAATGCTGATATGATTAGTGCAGAACATCATTTCTCCGTGCCAAAACTTTCCTGATACGTTATTTTTCCACTTTTCTGGACAGGTCAGTTCTCCTTGATAATACTTGAATATTGAAGCATAATCTTCATATTTTCCTGAAAATCCACGTAAGTTGCAGCTTTCTGTCAACGCACAGAATAAGGCATTACAAAACTCTCTCCATGGTTGTTCGCCCGATAATTGTACGTTCTTTATCAGCCAATAGCCATCTTCTTCTATTAACATGAAACGTCCTATTAGGCATCCACTCCTATATACATAGAACCATCCATCATCCAAATATAAGCCATATCTGTTATCCCATCCCGTCGGTGAGCACTTCATTATGTTTTTATAATCTGATTCTGAAAATATAAGACGGTCAAAAGGGTTTGCTACACTTTGCCAAAAATGACGTTCCACGTTTGTTAAAGCTCTATTCTTGGGGTAAAATGTCCTGAATCCGTTGTTTTCGTCCATCATTTCGTGACATAAGGCATGATGATAGCCAAAATGTTCGCCTAAGCAATACAATTCAAACAAGTGGCTTATTTGTCCGTTCTTCGCAAATTTCTTCTTGATAAGATTGTATTGGCAACCATACATGGCACTTGCAAACGAAGCGGTAAGCATAGCTATAAGATGTCTATTTCCTTCCCATTTCATTGCGTTATGAATGGAGGAGGTGAAATCAAAGCCTCTATAGAAAGAGTCCCAAGCACGAAACACACAGGTAAGGATGCTATAATTATCTTTTTCTGAAATAGATTCTTGCCAAGGTTTCCATTTCCAATGTTTGCTAAAATCTACAAACATTTCGTCAGAGTGATAAGCATCGCTTTTAGTGTAGCCATGTCGGAGTTTTCTGATAAGTCCTACCATAAACATTCGAGCATAGTATTCCTCCTTTTCTACAGAAGGAAGTTTCTCGTTACCATTCGGGTAAACCAAGTTGTCATTCCAAGCACACATAAGTTGCCACATCAACCACTGTCCGCCAACTCTTAGCCATTCTTCGGGTGACCATTCTGTATTCCTTACTATGTTGACATTTTGATTGGGTACACTAAGTACATTTATGCTGACTGCTTGCAAATAAGCATGAGCATATAGGGACAACTCAACTTTATCATAGTTGTATGATATGAGTTGATTCCAAAATGTTTCTCTCTCATTCTCATACGTCCAAGCCGCCAAATCACCAATAATTGTGCCTATCATATTTATTTCCTGCTATCAAATAATAGTTGTAGTTTGGTCGAAGCATTTTCTGAAAGGTATTCATCAGCTTGAATATCGCAAACAATCTCATCTTCAAGAAAAGAAATTTGATTATTGCTTACCTTTAGTGGGCCGTGAATGGTAGTGAACACATAATAGCAACTGTCATCAATAGCATGTAATGAGGTTTTGTCCTCTACGAAGTAGGCTGCATTATCATCGCCTACAGCTATGCAATACATTAGATATAATTCTGAGATATTTTCTCCTTTGTGTATGAATACAACTTTATCGCCTTTCTTTGGGAAATTGTGGTATTCACACGGTTGGAAACCTCCCCACCTAAAATAAGCACAGCCATGATTTTCTATGCAAGTGGTAAACTCTTCGTATGCTTCATCATCCAGTTCCATGGCATGCAACAGGTGTTCTGTATTCTCATATTCTTCCTCGTCTTTGCTGACGATGTATATCTTCATCCACAGACTTCCCTTATAGGGGTTAGAACCGTTGACCTGACTAAGCTCACATTCAAAAGCTTCTGCCCAACCCATATCCATCATGTCAGCCAAATCCTTATTATCCGACCGAGGTACATATCCCAAGATGTAGTCAAAATCAAAGTCATCCGGTTCCCCATCATAATCATCGGCCAAGGCTACGGCAATAGCATATTTGTCGTGCTTGTTGTCTTTTTCTCTGACTAATGCAAGTTCAGCCCCCTCATATAACTCATCCCAAACTTCTTCAAGGTTATGGAACGTAATACCTGCTACCTGACACTCCTTGTAGAGAACGCGTTTTTTATCTCTATATAGGTATGGAGGAGCGGGCATCCCCATTGTTACTTTTATCAATTCAGGCTCTTTCGGTGATTCAACATCACCTTGCAGAATAGAGCGGGCAGAATCCTCTGGATCTACACTACTTTCCTCTTCGGGAATTTCCACATTCCAATCAATATCCGTTATTCCTCTTCGTTCTAACTGTTCTTGAAGGTCACGGAGTTCGGCATCGCATTTAGGGCATGTACCAAGGCAATTTCCTTTGTGAGTGCATTCTGATGGTGTGTACTCTAAGTTGTATCGTTCTGCAATCTGTTTTCTGATTGCTTTTAGCATTTCGCATTTTTCTTTTCCTGTACTCATGACCTTATTTTTATAATGTTCTGTAATTATCGCTGTCTGGTAAACTTTTTTGTGGAAAATTTATGATTTTGAGGCATAATTGGATAAGGAACGGACTCCCTCCACAATCCCGAAACAGTTCTTCTATGATAGTTAATATGTTTGATACCACTGCACCCCACAGTCTATACAGACGAATCCTCCATTATCTGACAGACCTATAGTATGACTTCCACATTGGGGACAGCAGACAGGATTATGGTTCGTACTACTATAAATAGAAGATACTTCTTTTCTTTTATATTTTTCCTTATCCAACTTTTCATCCACCCCTGTTGTGTAGTGATGAAAAATGAATGATACTACAAATAAAGAGAAAAACATAATTATTAATGATAAACCTTCGTTAAAATCGAAAACAGATATAGTGAGATAAGATGAAATCAATAGTGTACAAAAGACAACTGCCAATATAAACAGGCAGCCAAACTTACTATATGCAGAGTAAACCCAAGTATGTCTTCCATCTTTTACAGGTGTTTTACTCCTTAGATTGTTTCTTTCATCTTTTTTTGTCTGCTTATCTGTATTTTTATGTTCAACTTTTTGATTTTCATTTTGAGTCTTTGAAAGTATTCTTCGTATTTCAGCCATGTCTGCTTGTCGATTACGAATGAGGCGTTTATGGTTGTCATACTTAAAGTCAGTGTATGATATTTCAATCAGTTTAATACCGTGCTTGGGCAGAACGTCCCTGCGTCGCTGGTCATAAATACGTCGCTGTTCGTCACGACATACACCACTCACAGTGGTTTTCTTGTTGAAGAAAGCCACCGATTCTGTGTGTTGCCGCTCCTTATATTCTACAACGAGTTTTAATTGGGGATAATACGCATCAACAGGAAGTTTCTTTCCGGGATTCCCATCGCCACGCAGAAAGTCAAAAGTCTGCTGCCTTGATGCTTTTAAACCAAGAACTTCATCGCATAAATCGATGACATAGTGTTCATCGCTATTCTTTCTTGATGTCATATTTCTATTATTTTGCAAACCTATGTTGCAACTGGAGTTATTTCATTAATCAATTTTTGTTGGACAACAATATTTTGTTATATATCTAATCTTAACTACATTGGTAAACCTAAACCTTTTTTTGATGTCTTCGGCGGTTCTATCTGCTTCACTTTCGTTATTGAATCCGGGAATGATAGGCACTTTAATCGTTGCTTGTTTATCCGTAACGCATCGTTTCAGTATCGTCAAATGCTGTTCTATCATAGATGATACACGTGTGTATGAAGAATATGTATCCGAATCTAAAGATTTGACATCCACAATCCAGTAATCTATTGCCTTGCTTAATTTCCTGATAGTTTCACCGGAACAGCGCAACGAAGTTTCTATTGTAATCTTCCATTTTTCGTTACAAAGGTCACAGAATTCCTCAATAAACTCTGGATATAATGTCGGTTCTCCACCTCCAAAACAAATGCCTCCGTCTGTTGCTTGAAAATAGATGTTGTCAATCTTTACCAAATCATACAACTCACTTGGAGTAAGCAGCATAATACCATTCCTCAGAGTCTTTCCATCATCTTCGTATATCGGCTCATGGCATTTCTCATTCAGGCAATACTTGCATTTGAGTGGGCACCCCATGAAAGCGACAAGCGTGGTTACTCCATGTCCGTCTGTCCCCATACGGAGCCTGCTGATGGTAAAGATGGGTGCTCTTGACATTTTATTCTTCATTATGGATTGTTGGTTTCATCTAAAACTATGATTTAGTGATTAAAAAATCATCCAGTTGTTTGCGAATATACTTAAAATCAACACCTAAGTCAAGTGTCCTGAAATATATAGTGCTACCAGTCTTCCATTTTAATTGACCATCAGGTACAATATCTTCATCTGTCTTTGCATATAGCAGCATTCCATCTACTTTCCCCTGCATATTATCATCTTCATTTAAAACATAGACAAGTATTTGGTTAAGGTTAGCACTGTGAATACTTACCTTATCAAAATGCTCCTGCATAGTTTGACTATAATACTTCGTATCAATTATAAGTGTTCTATCTTTTAGTGTAAGATAGATGTCTGTTTGGAGTATGGGTAATATATCCGTTGTTGATAGCTGTTCGTCAATATTCCATTTGATTTGAGCTGCACGGGCTTTTGTTTCGGGATGTTCCTTTCGATAATACTCTAAGACAAACTTTTCATATAATCTGCACATATGCTCATCAGAAAAGCGACTCATTTTGAATTTCCCTTCTTGGCTTGTCAGTATCATATTGTCAATAATGAAGAAGCAGATATAATGCAACATTTGATATGTTCTACTGTTTCTATCATAACGCAACAAGTTCCACTTAATAGAAAGAGGGGGTATTTCATTCACTTCTGAAAAGAAAAGCATTAGACGTTTAATCGTAAATTTCTGGCTAGTCTTTACAGATGGATGTGATAAAAGTATCTCACATGTTGTTTTAATGATTTGGTTAAATAGACAATTTTCTGACAATTCATCATACTGGCATGATATACGCATTTTTCTCTGCATAAGGTGCTGCACAGTGCCCGGTATATCTATTTTCCCTTTCACTGATGCTATAGATTCAGTTTTAGAAATGTACTCCTTGTGCAGACCTTTTTTTAACTGAAACGATACACCATGAATGAGAATTTCGGCAAGCAATTGATGTATCTCGTCGAAATCCTCACTCTGAATATCTTCATACTGATTACGTTGCAACTCTTGGAAAGCGTATGCCAACATATAGTAGATATTCTTGATGAATATGTTCTTATTCACACTCATTGAAGTAAAAGAGTTAGTTTGTCAATCTCCTGTTGGGCTTTCTTTTCATTGTCGAACCAATATTCAAGAATCATGGGTTTAATGTCAAACTCTATCACATTCTTCAGCCATGCAATGGTATATGTTTCTGTATTAGGCTTACAGAAATAACTGTGCCCGATACAGAATCCTCTTCCGAACTCTTTTTCTATTGTGTCGTTGAGGTTCTTAATCCCATCTATGACTTTAACAAAAGAAGTATCTCCTATAACTTCTTTTTGGTACTTTATGAATCCTATAGAATCGAATCCGGGTTTCATCTCGAAAAAGCTAAAACGACGACGAAGTGCGTAGTCTATCATAGCCAAACTCCTATCAGCTGTATTCATCATTCCGATGATGTATAGATTTTTGGGGACAGAAAACAGTTCGTCCTTATAAGCCAATTTGATTTCTGTATCGCGATAATCACTTTCTATCAGCATCAGTAATTCTCCGAAGATTTTACTCAGATTACCACGGTTAATCTCATCAATAATAAAGAAATGTTGCTTTTCTGGATTGTTCTGAGCAACCTTACAGAAGTTATAGAAAATACCATTACGCAACTCAAAACCTCCTTCTGCATTTGGTTTGTAGCCCATGATAAAATCTTCATAACTGTAGTTCTGATGAAACTGGACAAATTCTATTCGGGAATCATCCTTTTCTCCCATTAGGGCATAAGCCAATCGTTTGGCAGAATAAGTCTTGCCCACACCGGGTGCTCCTTGAAGAATTACATTCTTCTTCATTTTGAGAAGCATAGTTAATTTGTCGTATTCCTCTTCGTTCATGAACACGTCAGACAAGAAATTCTCTTTTTCATACTTTTGCGACTTTACATCCGTACGAATTGGATTCTGTTCCCGAATGACATCCATCAGTTCCTTGTATTCATCTGTGGAAAGTTTGAATAAAGAACCATTCATATTCTTGAAAAATTCCATCCCCGCAAAAACAGGATTCTCCTTAATAGATAGGAAATCAATGGCAGAAAGCAATGTTTCTGTCTTTTTGAAATAGAAATACTTGTCATCCGTATCCTTTGACACTTCTGCTAAGGCTACAATTTTCTTTGTAGGAGTGGCTTCATATCCTATTATCAAATCACCTTCTTTAGCATCCAGAAAGTTTTGAAATATCCGTCGTTGGTTGCCATTATCATTATATAGCGTATAATCTTGTTCTTCACCAACTTTCATTTTGTCAAAGCTCCATATTTTGGGACTGGCCACAAGCCACCAATATCGTCTGGATTCTTTACCCTCAAACATATCCTCCAAGGTTCTAACGTAATTGGTGTATTGAGTAACGTCAGTCAGGGTCTTTTGAACTGTATTATGCGGAGCTTCCCATTCTCCAATATGCGTCCATTTAACCCTTCTGACATTCATGTAGTCTGAATAATCTTCGTTATAGATATATTCAGACATCACAATGCCACGACCGACAAATTTCTTTTGTCCGGCTTTGGCATATATTATATCTCCCGGGGTCATTTCGTTGCAGAATTGCCAAATGGCCAAACTGTCATTCTTAAATGATGCGTCAGGCTTATCATAGATTGTCTGCATACGTTTCTTTACATCATCAAGAGATGGGTATTGACGATAATCGCCCATTTCGTCCCATCCGATACTGATGATGTTATCTTGTTGGCATAAATCCCATTTACTTGCACGGTCACCCGGTGCGCAAATCCAGTATTTGATTTCCTGCTTTGTTTCTGTTTTCTTTTTATTTTCAGCTTCCAGAATACTCAGAAGTTCCCCATAGAAGACAAAGAGGTTTTTGTCTCCTTTTTGCTTCATCAAGAACTGCTGTATGTCAGATGTCTTTTTCCCTTTAAGGGTGTTTATCTTAAAATATCTTGCCAATGTGTCCAACATATCCCGTTTATAAATGGGGACAAGGGACATATTGGAATATAAGAAAGCAATCTTCCATGTAGTTACAGGCCACAACTCGTTTATCTTTTCAATTTCGTTCCATTGTGCATTACTGGCGTGTTCAGCTATCTTCACTATTGCATTCTTGACATTGTTAAATGCCTCTTCTGATGTACTGCCTAAACGACTACTCCAAGAATAGTTATCATCATGTGTATATTTCCCATTATCCTGCTTAGGAAATTTGTCGAACTTGAATATACCAAATTTATAGGCGGCACCTCCCCATATTGACCCTAATTCGGATGTCTTTGATTCAAGCCAATAGCAAAATGAATCTTCCCTGTTCAAATTTGTATATTGCTCCAAAGTCATGTCCTTCAATTTCTCTAGAGGGAATGCCTTTTGAAAATCGTTATATAATTGTTCTCTATCTTTAGCTTCCATACCATTCTATTTTGATTATACTTCGTCTGAATCTGCATAGAGTTCACACTGACGAATAACTGTTTCAAGTGCAGCTTCTTGTTCTTCTGGTGGGTATTTGTACTTTTTGAGCAATCGTTTCACCATAGAGCGCATCTTGGCACGAGCCGACTCTTTCTGCCGCCAGTCAATCGTTTTGCTACTGCGTAAGGCTTCGGTCAGTTCCTTTGCCATCGCAACAAGTTGGTCGTTTTCGTAGAAATCCCTTACGGCTTGTGGTTTTGTCAAAGCATCGTAAAATGCTTGTTCTTCTTCTGTCAGTCCCAATTCTGATGCTTGCTCTGCATTCGCTTTCAGCTCCTGCGCCATTTTTAGCAACTCTTTTATCACCTCCTCGTTGGAAATCAAGCCACGCAAGTATTCGGCAAGTCGGGCATCAAGCATTTCACTAAACTTTTCGGCTTCTACCATTCTCTTTTTAGCATGTTTCCTGATATGTTCTTCAAGTAAACGTTTGAGAAGTTCGAGCGCAAAATTTTTCTCTTTCATCTCGGCAATCTCTTTCAAAAAATTCTCGTCAAAAAGAGAAAATTCAGTCCCTTTGGTGCTGAGTATTTCCACCACGCCGTCAGCCTTGATAGCCACTTTGAGCAACTGTGTAATACGCTCGTCTATAATTTTTCGAGTAATATTTTTGTTTCCCGTAAGGCGCAAAAGCAATGTCCTAACCGCTTCAAAGTATGCTTCTTCATAACGTTCCGCTGGAGTCAGCAGGCTACGACAAAGCGATGCAGCTTGTGCCAGACGTTTGCTTTCTTCCATAAATACCTTTTGTGCTTCGGCAGGAACGGAGTCCACTAAAATAATGTTGCCGTTTTCATCAGTCTGGGTGGTAGGTTGAGAGGAAACAAGATTGTTCTTGTCAAGCAGCACGTTTACACCACCTCTTATAAGATTGGCTCGTTGCAAGTTGGAACAGTCTGCAAACGCTGAATAGTCGTAGTCATCCATACATTCACGGCAACGCTTTAGTGCAGCAACAAATTGCTGATAAGCGGTAGTCTTGATATTCGGGTCACCAAAGCGTTTCTTGTCACGTCCTGTATAGTCGTGCATGGCTTTTTTAAGAGCCTTGGCTATGCCAATATAATCTACCACCAAACCACCGCTCTTTTCCGGGAAAACACGATTTACCCTGGCAATAGCCTGCATCAGATTATGCCCCTTCATGGGCTTGTAAACGTACATCGTGGCAAGCGAAGGTACATCAAAACCTGTGAGCCACATATCCACGACAATAGCGATTTTCAATGGTGAATTGTTGTCTTTGAACTGACGAGCCAGTTCCTCTTTTCGTGCGCCAGAGCCAATAATGTCATTCCATTCCACTGGATCTTGGTTTCCTTGTGTCATGACAACACAAATAATGTCTTTCCACTGAGGACGAAGTTCTATCAGCTTTTTGTAAATATCAATTCCGGTAGCACGGTCTATCGCCACAATCAAAGCCTTGCCCGTAAGCAAATCGGCACGGTTGTTCTCGTAGTGACCTATGATGTCTTTACACAGGGTATCGATAGTTTGTGGTGCTGAGAGTAGGGCATGAATACGTGCGTTTTCATCCTTGGAGCGTTTGATGTCCTGTTCCTCTGCTCCTTCTTCCGCAAGCTTTTCATACTCGTTATCCAGCAATTTAAGCGTATCGGCATCCAAATCCAATTTTAACAAGCGACTTTCATAATAGACAGGAACAGTGGCACCGTCTTCCACGGCTTGGGTCATGTCGTAGATGTCAATATAGTTGCCGAATACTTCTCTTGTATCGTTATCGTCTTGCTCGATAGGTGTACCTGTAAAACCGATGAACGCAGCATGAGGCAAAAGTTTACGTACGATAGCCGCAAAGCCAAGTTTTAGTTCACCGGTTTCTGTATCTACCTTTGTTCTTGTGTTTGATTGTGTACGATGGGCTTCATCACTAATCACAATTACATCAGAACGATTGGTAATCAGTTTGTCACGGTCTTTGAATTTTTGGATGTTGGCAAAGATGATACCATGACTTTTACGCTTTTCAAGCAGTTCATACAAGTGTTCGCCATCAGTAGCCTTTATAGGCGTTTGGCGTAAGTAATCGCTACAAGCCGCAAAAGTGTTATGCAGTTGGTCGTTCAAATCGAGGCGGTCGGTCAATACAAGTAAGGTGGCACTCAGCAGATTTTTCAAAAGTTGATGGGCATAGAATACCATTGAAAGACTCTTGCCAGAACCTTGTGTGTGCCAAAATACACCAATTTTACCGTCATTACGTTGTAAGGCTTGTTTTGTGCAGTCAAGAGCTTTCTTAACGGCAAAATATTGATGGTAGCCTGCAAGTATACGGACTTTTTTATCCACTCCCATTGTAAGAGTGAAATCTGACATAATATCAATGAAGCGATGTTTGGTGAAGATGCCATTGAAAAAAGTCTCAAAGTCAGCAAATGCAGTGCTTTCGTAACTTCCATCTGTGGTTTTCCACTCCATATATCGGTCAAGAGGGGCTGTAATAGTACCCACACGAGTATCAGCCATATCGCTTATCACAAGCATTTGACAAGCAGTAAAGAGTTGTGGAACGATACGCATATAGTTCTGCAACTGTTGGTGTGCTTCCTCCGAATTGGTAACTTCACGGGAAGGAGATTTTAACTCAATGACTGAGACAGGCAGACCATTGACGAACACCACGATGTCAGCACGTTTGGTGGAGTTACCGTTTACAACCGTCCATTGATTGGCAACTACAAATGAGTTGTTGTCTATATTAACAGGGTCTATTATTTTGATATGGTCACTGCGCAATGTTCCTTGCCCGGTTTTGAATGTAACGTCCAAACCATTTTGTAACCAGTCGGTAAGGGTCACGTTTGCGCTAACCAAAGGCTGGCTGAATAGTTCACGGATTTGTCGGATAGCTTCGTCAACGGCTCCAGTTTTGTCTGTTCCATTGATAATCAACATTGCTTTGCGTAATGCTCCCGGTATGGTAGCATCAGTGAGTTCTCGACAGGTATCGGCTTCGAGTTCCGGGCCATAATGATATTCATAGCCCATATCCTTGAACAAGGAGATAATCGACTGCTCGTATGAATCTTCTGTAAAATGGAACGTTTTAGGCATAATAGGTTGGAATTAAATTATCATTTATCCGGCGGTTCAGCTCAATTTTAGAGTCGAGAGAAGAAAGGATAGACGAGATGCGTTTTTGTTCATTTATGCTTGGTGCCATAAATGAATAATTCCTCATTGTTTCCAATGATACATTTTTAATTGTAGTACCTGTAGCTAAACGTGTTATTGCATCTTTAAATTGTTGCGAGGCTACAACATAATATATAAAATTCAAGTCGAAATTTTCAGCCACATTAAAGTAACAAGCACTTTTGCCCAAAATACATGCTTCTCCTTTATATTTTGCAACATTGCCGATTGTTCCATTGATAGAAACGAATATAGTTCGCTGGGTTAGATTTTTCCTATACTTATTAGCTTCTTCTTCTGAAACACGCTTTGTTGAATCTTTTATCTCAATTTTCCCATCAACAAGATTATTCCCATTGATGAAAAACACAGTTCCATTTTCGTCATATTCTGGAGTTCCATGTAAACCATCACCTAAAATGGTGGTTACATCCTTTAATTGATATTCTTTCCACTGTTCCATAAATGAGAATTTAGCTGTTTAAATCATTCGTTATAATCTCCCAAAAGCCATTTCTTTTACCATTTTTGCGCTCTATGATACCTTTTTCGGTCAAATTTACGGTAATGGTCTTCACTGTTCTCTCAGATTTGCCTATATGTGCTGCAATTTCTTTTTGCGTGGCTTTAGGCTGTTCTCGCAAGAAGTTCAGTACGGCAATTTCTTCTAAAGTGCAATTTAAAGTGCAAATATTGCACTTTGGAGAGACTTCTTTTATCGTGTTTGCACTTTGAATGTCTTGGGCAGAAAGTTCTTGCACAAGCATTGCTCGGTTCTTTAGTTCGTTATGCTCGGAAAGAATAAGGTTTCTAAAGAACGCTTCGATATATTCGGTGGTAGCGTAAATACCTTTGCTCAAGTTGTTATAATTTGCTCGAACCAAAGCGTTACGAAAATACCAAGAGTGATTGGCAAACGCTTCATTGCTGATGTCGAAGCCAAACGTGCGCAGGTATTTGATTGTAAACACTGCCGTTGTACGGGTATTTCCCTCACCGAAAGCGTGAATCTGCCAAACTCCGGAAATAAACTTAGCGATGTGTGTGATAGCATCATTGATGTTCAAATCCTTATAGCTAAAATTCTTTTCCTGCATGAAATCGAAATCAAGCGTTTCACGTATACTGTCGGCACTGGCATAAAGTACAGTTTCGCCTTTCAGCACCCATTCCTTTTTGGTGATATTGTAATCCCTGACCTTTCCTGCAAATTTATAGATGCCTTGGAACAGGCGGCGATGAATGGTGATATACTCAACGGGCGAAAATGTAAACGTCTTCTCCGATAATATTTCGGCAATACGTGCTGAAACCTTATCGGCTTCTTCTGTTCTGTCTTCGATGTCTGCTCTAACGGTCTTTGATTGATAATAACTATCTATAAGCTGTTTGGCTTCTTCGATAGTTATATCGCCCTCAATATGCTGACGTGCCGTTTGTATCAGATATTCCGAGGGCTTCAAGGCATCCACCGCCTGCAATCCGATGGCTGTTTGCCAAGCATAGCCTTTTTCTCTTTTTTGAGGCTCACCTTGTCTTATATATTCTTCAAAGTCATTCATAACATAATATAGTAGTTTGACTACAAATGTTCGTAGCCTATTGTACTTCGTTTATGTAGTTTTCAATCTCATGATTCCATCTTATTGTAACCACATCGTTCTTTGTCTCAGGATAGAAATAAATAGAATCTTTCTCAGAGGAAAGATGTTTTGCTTCTATTGAGAACTTGCGTACCCTTTCGCCATCATTGATGTTGACAATCAAAAGATCAAATTCAGAGTTGTTTCCATATTTCACCCTACATTTTTGACTCTTTCCTATATTCCTATTTATTATCTTTTCAATCATATTGTTTTGCCTAAATGATTAATAATCAAGACTTATATTCCCTGCCATAAGTTTTGGGAGAAGTGTATCTCTTAATGTAGCCAAACGACAGTTTTCTGTATTGTTCTCATCAATCTTATGGTAATAAGTTGAAACGACATTATTGTATAGCTGTATTTGAGATAAATCTAAGTTTGGAATTTCAATATCTCCAATATGCTTAGGATAAATGTGGGGTTGTGCAGAACCAGTTTGTGCCTCAAATATATTCTTTTGCTTATATTTCAATAGATTATACCAAAAATACACATAAGGTGTTACGGAACTATCTATATATGATGAATCAGCAGACCATACGGGAATTCCCCAAAGATTTACGAAACCAGCATTCGCACCAGAAGCGGATATTGTGATTACAGGAGCATCTGTGTTTGCTGTATTATGATAAGCTGAAGGATTTAGGCCTCCTGCAACTACAGGAACGTTACCACCCGTAGCTTCTGATGTTAGCAGATTTTTACCTCTAATTGGCATAAAATAATCCGCTATTTTATCCCCTGAATATATGGCATTTTCAATAAACCAAGACTTGAACAACGCTTGCGCCTGCTGCTCTAAATTATCATTTATACGGCGGTTCAGCTCGATTTTTGAGTCGATAGAATGGAGTACGCCCATTACTTTATTTTGCATTTCCATTGGTGGGACGGGAATAAATACTTCCTTAAAGGTGGAAGTTGGCCTTGCTAATGCAGGTACTCCCACTTGAGAAGCATTCACCAACAATCTATGCTGCCCCAAACGTGTGTGAAAAAAATATACAAAGAAATCCGGTCTTATAATATCCTTATTGAGTTTCAATCTAAATTGACTTTGCGATATAACATATCTTTCATACTTCGAATCAAGAGGTATATACACTATTTGCCCCAATGTACCTCTATGGGTAATAACAACATCTCCCCTGAAGGCATTAGCTCTACCAAGAGTATCCGCTTTTTCTTCAGAAACGTAGTTAAACGAATCCTCATTTAATTTGATACCCTGCAAATTTGAGCCATTAAGGACAGGAATACCAGAGTCAATAAAGTTATCGACTTTGATATTTGAGCCAAAAGGCCCCATTGCGATTTCTTCTATTATTTCAGATATTTTATATTCTTTCCACTGTTCCATAAATGAGAATTTAGCAGTTTAAATTGTTAATTTTTAGCCCGCCCGACATCAGTTGTGGGAGAACTGTGTTACGAGTATCTGTAAGCTGCATTATTTCATCCGACAAAAAACGCATTCTTGTAAAAATAGGACTAACAATATGATGGAATCGCTGTAGAACATCAACTGTTGGCATCATTATCGGCATACTTCTTATTATTTTAGAATTAACAGCAGTAGCAATAGATGATGTATTACCCAGAGACGTATAATCGAATTGCTTTAGAAGCAAATACAAATACTCTCGTTCATAATCGTGATTAATCAAGAATCGAGCAATAGCTTCATTTGTTGTAAGTGGACAAGTTGTTATTGAAACTCGTCCAAGCGTGAGTTTGAAACTTAACAAGATAGTACCTTTTGGCACAACGATTATATTAAAAGTTTCTACCGCATCCTTAGTCAGATATTCAGACGTATCGTTAATGAAAAGTCCACATTTGCCAAGATCTGAAATAGAGGCCCATTTACAATCTGTTGATTTTTGGCTAAACCATCGCATTTCATTCCGTGGAGGAGTTTTTCCTATATTTATATTGAAGTATTTTTGAGCTTCGCAAATCTCCCAATTGCTTGGCATTGTGCCTCCAAATGGTTCAAATTCCACGAACCAAGCCTTGAACAACGCTTGTGCCTGCTGCTCTAAATTATCATTTCCTTGTTTATTTTTGAGGAAAGATGAGCTACTGTTATATGTCGAACAATACCACATGTTAATTTATGAATTTACGGTGTGAGAGTTTGACATTGTTTTGATTAACCATTGCATAGTGCATGGTAGTGTCAATCTTGACATGACCAAGCAAGCGTTGCACTTGTTCCACAGGCATACCTTTGTCAATTGCCATTGTTGCCAATGTACGGCGGAACTTGTGAGGATGAACACGTACAATCTTTGCAGTGCGCCCAATTTTACGCAAACGAGTTTCCACGCCCGAAATTTCCAAGCGTTTATGCGGTTTAGCTAAAGAGACAAAGAGAGCCTTGTTTCGGTCTTTGCGAGAAGACAAGTATTGTTGTAAATGAATCTTTGCGCGAGCATTGAAGTAAACTATACGTTCCTTGTTGCCCTTACCAAATACGATACATTCACGCTCTGTGAAGTTAATGTCTTCACGATTGAGTTTTACCAATTCACCAACACGCATACCGGTTGAAGCCAACAAGTCGATAATGGCAAGGTCACGGATTTTAGTGCAACTATCACGGAGTTGCTCGATATTCTCATCACTCAACACCTCCTTGACCTGTGTTCCTGTTTTCACCTTATGTATTCTGCGGACAGGGCTTTTGACGATGTAGTCCTCCTCTTCAAGCCAAGCAAAGAACGAAGAAAATATCCGACGAATATTATCAATGGTAACTTTGCTTGATTTGTTTTTTCGCTGAAATACAGCAAGGTAGGCTCTGATATCCTCTGTAGTATAGTCGGTGACCTTTTTAGGCATCTTCTTGAATAACTGCCGAATGGTTGAACCATAGTATTTGATTGTCGGAGTTGTGCAACCCTCCACTTGTTTTGCAGACAGGAATATGTCAAGCAGACGGTCGTTAGACGCTGCATTTTCGTGCAGCGTCTCGCCATCTTCGGTAATAGTGTATTGGCTTACGACTTGAAGCAATACGCTATTAAGGTGAGCTACTTGTTCAAAACTTAACACTTCTGCCATTGCGGTGCTGATTTCTTGAATTAATTTTTCTTTCATATTCTTCGTTATTATATGGTGAACCTAACGAAGAGTAGAAGTCATATCACTTGACGGTAAAACCAATCTTTGCCAATTGCTTGCGTATTTCGTCTTCGAGCGTGTGTGACTGTGCGAACAAATCAGAAAGTTCGGAAGTAAGACGCTCCATCTTTTCTTGGAAAGGTTCACCGTCTTCCTCAACCTCGGCAATTCCAACGTAACGTCCTGGAGTGAGGATAAAGTCTTGTTTCTCTATATCCTCAATCGTGGCAATCGCAGAGAATCCCTTTTCGGTTTCAAGCGTTCCTGCACGGAACTGCTCGAAAGTATCAGCGATACGTGCTATGTCGTTGCCATGATCCTCCGTTTCTTCCCCACAAGAGAGTTCACGGTGTGTACGGTCTTTCATATAGCCCATGTTACGAGCATCTATGAAAAGCGTCTTGCCCGGTTGTGCTTTGCTCTTTGTTAAGAACCATAAGCAGCATGGAATCTGCACATTATAGAACAGTTGGGATGGCATGGCGATAATACCTTCCACCAAATCGGCTTTGACGATGTTTTCACGAATATTCCCTTCTGTGCCTTGTTGTGAGGATAACGAGCCATTGGCAAGAACCAAACCGATGCGTCCATTGTCTGCCAGGTGATATAACATGTGTTGCATCCATGCAAAGTTGGCGTTTCCCTCCGGCGGTATGCCATATTGCCAACGTGGGTCATCACGTAATTGGTCACCGCCCCATTTGGAAATGTTGAACGGTGGATTTGCCATTACGAAATCCGCTTTCAAAAATGGATGTTTGTCATCGTGAAAAGAATCTCCGAAGCTGTCGCCAAAATTTGCTTCAATTCCACAAATGGCAAGGTTCATTTGCGCTAATTTCCACGTATTGCTGTTAAGTTCCTGACCATAGACGGATATTTTATTGATATTACCTTGATGACGTTCTATAAACTTACTACTCTGCACAAACATACCACCCGAACCGCAAGCGGGGTCAAAGATTTTTCCTTTGTAGGGTTGGATAACTTCGACTATGGTGCGAACAACACATGAAGGAGTATAGAACTCACCACCTTTCTTGCCTTCTTCACGGGCAAATTCTCCAAGGAAATATTCATATACACGTCCAAGCACATCACGAGCTTCCGAACCTGTAAAGTGGAGGTTGTTTTCAAAAATATCAATTACGTTACCTAAGCGGCGTTTATCAAGTTCCGGGCGAGCATAGTTTTTGGGAAGAATGCCTTTGAGTTGCTTGTTCTCTTTCTCCAATGCTTCCATTGCCGCATCAACGACAACTCCGATTTCGGCAGTAAGAGAGGCATTGACAACCTTTTCCCAACGAGCATCGACAGGAACAAAGAATATGTTATCGCCAATATATTCGTCAGGGTCTTCCTCAAAGCCTTCGCCTTCAGCCACAAGTTCATCGTGCTTAACTTTGAAGCAGTCGTTGATGTATTTTAGGAATACCAGTCCAAGCACCACACTTTTATACTCGGCAGCATCAAGATTACCTCGCAACTCATTTGCCGAATCCCATAGCGTTTGCTCAATGGTTTTCTTTACTATGTCCGTTGTTTTTTTCTTTGCCATATTCTATAATAAACAAAAAAAACTCCTAGCAGTCCCTGCAAGGCTGACCAAGCCTATAAAGACAGCAAAGGAGTTTAATGTATCGTTTTATTTTCTCTATTAGGTCATTTTAATGCAGTTACCATTCATTTGCAAAGATACAAATATTCTTTCGGAATTCCTTTTGTTTTTACTGGAACTTTGCTTATATTGCCCCATTTCGTTATAAAAGTCTGGATGGGGCTGTTTTTCAAGGAGGTTAAGATAAATTCCGCTGTCATATTCGAATGATAATTCATAACTTTGCATGTATGAAGATTTATATACTGGCAAGTATCTCAGTTGGTCTTATTGCAATAATATCAGGAATATAAAATTATAGGCCAATGATAATTTTGTTACAAATAGTTTATTTATGAACTGACTATGAATCAGTTCTACATCCCGTCTAACTTCCTCCGTGTATACTACACCAAGTAAGTTCAGCCGATAGGTTCATGCTATTTGTGGATAACTCCATTCCGATGTTAAAGAGAAATCCTTTGAGGCTACACAAGTTCCACTTCAAAGGCTTTCACATCAACATCGGATTTTTAGAAAACTTGTTAGTCTGAGAATATTAGTCGGTGATTTTTCTGTTGCAGGTTTCACTTGCAATAGCAGAATCACTGTTTTTCTTTGTAGTCTAATCTGAAAACGTCTGTTCCGTTCCTTACGGAAAAATCTTTTTCTATTGTCGATTGCTCGTTTTGCTCTTCTTGGTCAGGACCATTTTCCCGTGCAAAGGTACTGCGGACAGGAGGAACGTCAAGTGACGCTTCGCTTTCAGTCGGAGGGCTTTCCGGCAGCCTTCCACAAATTTTCTCGTGCCTCCAAAATTTGGGTATTCCGTCGCGCTCTCTGACCTCACACTTGCCTAATCCTCCCTGTTGTCCGCAGGGATTACCGCACGAAAAACGGTTCTCCCGACCAAGAAGCCAAAAGGCTTCAAACAAAAGGGAAAAGAATTGAGACTTAAAAATATAAAGGATTATGGACTATCAAGAATTATCAGGAGCTATGACCTCCGAGAGAGACAAAGAGTTCGCCAAGCAATTTGCGAACTTTACGAATGGTGTTATGGTGTCAGCCAACCAGACAGGCAGAGAAATGACCAGAGCGCACCGTTACCTTCAGCAACAGATGTTCAAGGTGTTCCTTGGCTTTATGCGCCAGTTGGCATACAACTATCAAAAAGGATGTTATGACCAACGGAACGAGTGGGCATCCAAACTTGCATCCGAGGCATACGGACATTTGGTTGAGTGTGAGCTTATCTATGACCCCGAATTTACTAACCCTAAAGTTGGTTGATATGGACGAGAAAGATTTTCCGGAATACGGGCGGCAATGCGAGCTGATAACCCCATGGCGTGGTTATCATCGTGGTACGATAGTAGCCAAGACTGCAAAAGGTTTTACTGTGCAGTTCAGCAGTGGCGCAGAGATAGATGTTTATGAGGACGAAATAGAATTTGATTGAGATGTGCAGGTTAATGACACCCCAATTAGCGGAAACCTTAAAAGATTTTCCGCTTTATTCCCAGGATGGCAAAGGAAAAGAAGCAGTTTGTCGCGCGATATTCGCTCTCGGCTCAATCCGGTGGTACATTCTTGAAGGAGAAACAGATGGAAAGGACACCATTCTCTTTGGTATCGTTATCGGAATGATGGAAGATGAATACGGCTACATTTCACTGAACGAGCTTTCGGAGGTGGAGCTTGACTATACGGCACAAGGCTTCGGCAAGCTGCAAGTCCGGCAACAGGAGAATTTCCAACCTACCAAGTTGAGCCAGTTGAAGGACAATAGGTTGCAACGCTTTCTTGCCAACCTCGAATAACAACTAATTCGTCAGCCGTAGCTACCCCGTTACGGCTGACATAACCATTATATATATGAATATGAACAAGCATAATATCATTGATAAGATAACTGAATGTGCCGAAAGCAACGGATGGAGTGTGAGTTCTGACACCGACCAAGAGAAAGGCATTGTCGTTTTTGAGTTTTCCAAATACACTCCTGCAGGGCAAGACTTCTCCTTTTCGGCAAGGATGAAGGATGATAGCCTTGACTCTTTGGTGGCTGATATGGAAGAATACTATGAAGGCTTTGATGTGGATTCGGAAGCCTATCTATGGCTTGACGATAACGGGCACGGAACAAATGGTGCGCCATATCGTATGAGGGATGTGCTTGAAGATATGGAGGCGGCAGAGAGAAACATTGAAAGTTTGCTTGATGCCATCAGAGAAATTGATGAAGAATGAACCACTAAAGAAGAGACTAATGGTAGAAAGTAAAATCTATGGTATTGCAACCAAGAATGGCTGGAATGTGTTTGTAAGTATAAAGAACGGCATCCGCTGTTATGACTTCCATCGGAAAACCCTCAGTGGTGTGCCTTTCAGTTTCACCGCTGAGGTCAAGGATGATAAGATTTGCAGCCTTACGAATGAGGTCGTTTCTTTTGTGGATGCCATCAATCCCGCCACGTGTGCTAAAGAATGGATGATAAAATCCGGGGCGATGGACTCGTCCTGGTATCTGCAAGCTGTAGCGGATATGGAAGATATAAGAAACAAGGCGTGGCTGTTGGCTTGCGACTTGTCCGAGTTGTCGGGTAAAAAGCCCTTCCGATCAGCATTCACCAAGAATGGACTTAACTGAATGGAAGGTTACCGGGGATGCTTATCAATGGGTGTCCCCTTGTCGTTTGCGTCCTCTCTTCGGGAGACCGGCTGCTTTGTAAGCAATCAAATCAATCCCACGGAAGACAGTCTTGATTTTATCGGGCAACCTCACGAATGGCAAAGGTTTTGTGGGATGGTTGATATAGGCATAGACAGTACAGCGGTGAACACCGAAGTATCGTGCCGCCTCACTCACCGAATAGGTCTGCTCCGGGATTATTCCTGTGAAATCTTTGTGCTTCATCATAGTTGTTTTTCCGTAAAGGTAGGCGGATAACGATAATGCCACAAGATGTTAAATATGGGAACAATCTGTAATTCATTGGATTATATCGAAGTTTGTTGGACTCGCTACAAATACTTGGCTTATGCGATGGACATCTGTTGGTGGAATAGCATTTTCCCAAGAATAAGAAAGGCATATATTTGGAGGTTGACAGCGTTGACAACGAAGCCAACGCCAAAAATGAAGAAGGAGGTGCGTGAGAATGCTCTATAATACAATACTTTATCTTTTTTCTTCTAAAAAGAGAATAATATATAGAAGTTCGTGATTTGTCAACGGTTGGCTCCAAATTTTTTGAGATTTCAAAAAGTGGCTACCTTTGTCAACGTTTGTCAACGCAACATCTTGAAACGATATTGTTGCAGCATAAAGGATTAGGTCTTGTCAACGCCGTCACCTTTAAAATGTGTACATATTATTTTTTGAAGAACAATAGTAAACCCTGAATAAGGATAAGAAAATGGAGTTATCTGTTATCAAGATTAAGGTGTGAAAAATAAAGGCCATCCGGGAAGATGACCTCTATTATAGGTATAAAATGGTGAGCTTTTTTATTTCCCTATCTCTCCGTTTATTCGTTTCTTAACGATGGAGTATGCTTTGCGGAATAATGCGGAATGTTCCATAGTCTCCGACATTTCTTGGAAACGGTTGATTGGGATTACAAACGTCAGTTCATTGGCAGGGACTAACGGACGAGCAGAGGGATCAAGCATTCCGATGAAGCAGCTTCGCCCTTGTTTCTGATTCTCTTGTACGGCAAAGGTCACGATGCTGCAACATCCTGATGCGAACTTTGTGCATACGGCATCATACGCATTGTTGTCATAAAATGCCCATGAGCATAAACCGGATAGCATATCCGGGGTAGCGAAAAACAAGATGCCTTCCATTTCATCAAGAGTGGCAAGCTGATCCATTCTGATGAAATTGAGGTATGGCTTCTTTACAAGGCTTATATTCAGATTCCGTATGTACTCTTTTACTTGTTCGGGGGTCTGTTTGTAGCGCTCCGTTTCAGAGACGAACATAGGTATTCGCTCCTGCATGGGGGCAAATCTTGTGTATAGACTTCCACCACCGCAAAGTACATTGTCGGCGGTCAAAGTCAAAGCTTCTCCGTTGCAAACCTTACGGATGGCACCAATCATACAGCGTGGCACTTTGTGTACTTCCGTGGCTGCCGCATGGCTATAGCCGAAAACTATTGGAAGTGGGGCTGCATCCCCGAAGGCTTCTTTGTATTGTTGCAAAAATTTCTGTACCATGGCGATTTGGTCTTATTCTTCGATTTTTCGGATTGCCTTGTATATTTCACTATACGAATCTCTGCCTTGGTATTTTTCTGCCAGATTACAGGCATTCTTCATTTTGTCATCTGAAATCATGTCTGCCACCCATTTCTCTTTTTCCAGATACTTCCGGGATTTGTCGTATGACGGAACATATTTCTTTAGAGCCTTTTCTGTGGCGGCAGAGTCTTGGAAATGACGGCAAGTATCTTCGTAATGAAGCAAGAACCAGTATTCTATAGATTGCAAGCTATCGCAAAGAATGACATTCTGATTCTTTTCGTAGCGCTTCTTCAAGGCTGCCATCTTTCGATTCTCGGTATCGGAACGACGGCTTACATCCGCATCAAATACGCAGATGACAAAGACGTCTTCACTCAGAAGTTCCTTTATCTTCTTCTCAATCTTCTCTATGCTGTTGTTCTCAAACAGACGTGGAGATATAGCATACCGATAACCTAGAAGTTTCTTCAGGTGGCTGAAATAGAATAACTCGGTCAGTCCCTCACCAACAATATGTATGACCTGTCTGGTCGCAACATTTTTTCTTGCTGTTCTCATATTATTCTAGTTTAGAGGTTAGGAACCGCACCGAATTTCCCGAACTTATAGGCTTTCTGTAGCGAGCTGATTCTGTTGAGACCCTTGAAATCGGTTAGAGGGTAAAGCTCGCTAACACCTTCAGGTCCTTTCTCTGTGAACCAGATGGTGTCCTTTCTAAGCAGGTCTTCTTCGCCCAACAAACCATCATAGTGGGTTGTAAGTAGTAGTTGTGCTTGTTGGGATTCTTTCAAGAAACGCTCAATGATGTACTCTATCAATTTTGGGTGTAGCGAATTATCCACTTCATCAATAGCCAAAAACGCATTCTGTCTCAAAATATGCTGGATATGCGCTGCCATGCCAAAGGTGCGCAATGTGCCATCGGACTCAAACATTTCTGGGAAATCGTAAAAATTCGATTCTCCTGCCTGGTCTGAAACCTTGTGCTGAAACAGGGTGTAGTTTATCATTCCTTTCTTTGTCTCTTGCTCTTTGGTGGAAATATTGGAAATATTGAAATCTGCTTCTTGCAAATAACGTAAAATATAATCCTTAGCCACCTCTTCCTTGATAGACTTCTCTGCAAAAGCATTTAGTGATACCATGGGAGTAACGGCTGACATCATACGTTCATTCAGATAGTTCAGCACCGTTTCAATCTCCTTGATGCTCGTGTTTACCTGCATATATGCTGAGAACACAGACATATTGGGCAGACATTTTAGGGTGATTTCTTCTTTAACAGCGTTGCTTACCTTTAATTTCTGACCAAATTTGATAGCGGACACATTGTTTTCTGTGGTACGCTCAAAAATTGTAGCCGGTTGCTGGCTTGGATAAAATATCAAGGATTCATTGGCTACATGGGCTCTATCCAGCGATGCGCTGTAAACATAGTGTACAGCTTTGTCGTCTTGGACAATGTAGAATGAGATAGAGAACTCCGATAATTGGGACGGAGTTGTCTTATTCAACAAAAAAGGCACTACACCTACTTGCTCTGCTTTGTTGAGCGGTGTGTGTGTGATGAACGATTTGATGAAATCGCACACCTTCACAATATTGCTTTTGCCCGAAGCATTGGCTCCATATACAATAGCTACTTTGAGCAGCCTCACGTCAGGAGCTAGCTCAACTACGTGGTAGGATGCCATATCTTCACTCTTGTCGGCCTCAAAACTTAGAATAGTCTCATTCTTGAATGAGTACATGTTCTTAAACTTAATTTCAGCTATCATGTCATTTACTTTTGAGGCAAAGTTACATAAAATAAACGGTATTTCATCTATTAGATTGTGATATTTACATAAGAAATGCGTATTTGCAAAGCTAATACGATGTTTAGTGGCTATTGGTTTGGCGTTTTTGCTTAGAATTGGCATTTTTAAGTGGGATTATTATGAGTTGCAGTGTTCTCCTCTTGAAAATCCACATCATCCGTTACCATTTCTGTTTCCAAATCCAATCCGAACATCTCTTTCAGTTGCAGATAATCAAAGCATAACGCCTTTGGACGATTGACCTTGACCTTCTTAACAGTTTGGTTGTTGCCTATCACTTCAATGGTAAAATCCGGTAAGCCAGTTGGCAGCAGGATAGTAAAGCGGTCTTGCTTCAATCCCAAGTATGAAGAATGGGATTTCAAGTACGACATGATGGTGGACCAGTTGGAACGGTTGGCGGTCGCATTCATGTTCCGGCTGTTGAACAGTGAAGATATGGCTGCCATATTCAGATAAAGGATAGGTCGGGCTTCTTGAAACTCGATGTCCTCTTTGGCTGATATGGGACGGAATGACTTCATATAGCGGATGCGGTAATGCGCCCGGTCAATACATTTCCCTGATGTCTGGAAGCCTTGGAGTATATTCCAGAAGTCGGCTATCTCTGAACTTTCCTGGGCTAACTCGTTCTGATTGCGTATTCCCTTGATGGCGGTCTCAAAGAGTTCGGTATAACTGAATGGTACATCTACTACCGTTTCCAACGTGCGGAACGTGGCCAATGGTATGACCCAGTTCCCAAAGATGCGGTCGTGGATGGTTTCGTTCTCCAACTTCGTAGCCAGTTCCCGTTTGGTGATGGCGTATGTTTCAGGAAAGTTTTTCTCAAAGAGTTCTCTGTGATTCAGTATCTCTACTGTCAGATGTGTTAGGCCTAAATTGCAGAGTGATACCAAATCCTCATAGTGTTTCTTCTCTGTCTGATTGAAGGAGGTCTTTGAGAAAGCCAGGAATATGACACGGGTATAGAGTGCCATATCTTGCGTGGGCTTATCCTGCCCGCAAAGTGCCACGCCTGTGGTCACGATGGTTTGGGTAGCCATCCCGTCCGTACTGGTGTTCTTCTTGGTCTGGCCACCACCTCCCCATAGTCCTTTGAGGTAGGCTATCTTTCGTATGTCGAGGTCGTTCTTATACTCGTCAAGTACCACAAGCGTATTTACGGCTTGTGATACCCGGTCGTTCATTGCCGGCACGGAGGTCACACCGAGGTTTGGCGGATCTACTCCGTGCAGGAAGAAGGACTGGAGGGAAGTGGCTAAGGTGGTCTTGCCCGTTCCTTTCTCTCCGAACAGGTTGAGTATCGGGAAATGCCGGGTACGTCTGAAAATGATGTCACGGAAAAGAGTGGAGAAGAGGTAGCACAAGGCTATGGAAGCGTTCTCACCGAACACGTCCATCAGTTTGGATGCAAAGCCGTGTAGCTTCACTCCGTTTCTGTTCTCGTGTATCATCAACCGATCGAACTGGAAGATTTCCTGATTGTGGATGTATATTTTTGAGGTGGCCGGAATATAAAATGCTTTTCCGTTTGGGCTTTTTACGATACCCAATTCATTTACTTCCTTAAAAACTCCATCGGTCAGAATCCCATTGCCGAAGGCAAAGAAATTCTCATTGCCGTTCCAGCCCAGCTTGCGGATGCGCTCGGCTGTGTCTGTTTTGGAATACAGGTATTCCTTGACCCGGTTGAGCTTATCAATCTTGGCAAGCCATACATAGTTGCCCAGTGAGCCGACCTTCTGCTGGAAGTTGCTCAATGAGCACATTTCAGATTCCCGGAGTTCGATGACTCTGCAGATATTATAAGTATTACGCATTCTGAAGATACGTGTGCCGTTGTTCTCGTCCTCAATGTGGAATAATGGCTCCATGATGAAGTTAGATATTCTGGACGGGTCTTCATCTTCATTACCAACGGAATAATAGCAGTTCTCACGGATATAGAGTCCGAACTGGCGCAATAATTCCGCTTCACGCTGCATGTCGTTCATGGAGGAGATACGGTCATTCCTTTTTCTTGCCTCGCCACGTGCCTGTGTTACGGCATCCCTCCATAGTTTTGCCTTGCCGTGGATTTTGGCCAGTTGTTCGATGCACTGGTCAAATACCAACTGGTCTTTGATATAGCGCAAGAGGTCGGCTATCTCTGAAACGCATTTACGTTCTTCAACTAATGAAGAGGCGATATAGAATCGTTTTTGAGCCAGCCAAGTGATGAAATGTTTTTCTACAAGTGAGATGTAATCTTCTTTGCAGCGAATGAAACTGTCCGCATCATTCTTGATGACTTTTGTCGCTTTTAAGTCTGTTTCGTAACCAGAATCCGGTTCAGATAGTCCTTCGTCATCTTCTATGGGTGCTGTCGCAAATGGAAGTTCCCTGACCGTCACATGAAATCCCTTCTTGAGGGCAGCAGATCCATTCTCCATCACGGCCTCAAAACCCGGGCCAAACGCTTTTCCCTCGGTTATATCCGAATCCGGAATGAAGCAGAGGGAGTTGGTGTACTTCTTTAGTTGCTCAAACTGGCTTTCCGTCCATACGGTGCCCAATGCCGCCACGGTGTTCTCGAATCCAACGGATTGCATTCTCAATACGTCCGGTGCACCTTCTACTATTATATAATAGTCGGCGTTCCTTTGGCGGCTGGCTCTGTCTATGCCGAAGATGGTCTCTCCTTTTGAATAAACAATGCTTGTGGATGAATTGATATACTTGGGGGCTTGGGGATTAGTTCCTATGTATCTTGCGGTGTAAGCGATTATTCGTCCCCAACGATTGCGGATGGGTATCATGACTCGTTGGCGAAACATGGCGTATGTGCTACCATCTTCCGCCCTTTTGAGCATACCCAACTCGAATAACAGTTCCTCGTTAAGCGAAAGCTTACGGCAATACTCTATAAAGTCGCTGCCATTCTTTGGAGCATATCCGATACCGCTTACAGAACAAAACTCCTCCGGCCATCTTCCATAGGCATAGTCACGTGCCATCCTGCACTCCGCATTGTCTGCCATTCTCAGGTTTTCTGTGAAATAGTTTTGCAGGTGGTCGAGAATAACAAGGAGGGATTCCCTGTGTCTGGCCTCGGCTATCTGCTCCTCATTCTTTTCTTCCCGGACATATTCAATGGCAATGTTATTGTGCCTGGCGATGAACTCCACGGCTTCCATGAAGGAGAGGTTCTCCTTCTCCATGATGAAAGTGATGGCATCCCCACCACGGTTGCAACTGAAACAATGGAATAGATTTTTGGCTGGCGTAACCGCAAACGAGCCTGTCTTTTCCTGATGAAAAGGGCAAAGTCCCATCAATGTCGAACCTTTCCTTGAAAGTTTGACGTATGGACGAAGGACATCCTCAATGGTAAGATTCCTGACCTGGTTGATGGTGGAGTCGCTAATCATATTGTTTTCATGAGGTTCCAGCAATCTATGATGGATTGGCCGGAGTATTTGGGACGGTAAATGTTTTGGGGATTCAATGGCTTGATATAACCATTGTTCCTATATTTATGAAGGGTCTTATGGCTTATGCCCAGTTCGGCACAAGTTCGTTTTACCGAATAGACACCGTTAGGATTGCAAGTTGGCATTACTTCTTTCATAATATGCTTACCAATCAGTTTATTTGTATTGTTCCATATCAAATATGGATATTATTATATGGGCTTTTCTTATATATAGCCATAATAGTGTTTACTTTTCGGGGTTCTTCCTGTTGTTCTTTAAAGGAGGAGTCTTGAAGTAATCCTGGGTGGTACGCTGCAAAAGGCGGAGGTCGGAAGTCCTGTATTCCACCTTTCCCGGTCTTTTATAGGATTCTATTTTTCCTTGCCGTTTCCATCTTTCTACATTGCGTCGTCCAAACAGCTCGTATGCCTTTCTTTGGCTAACAAATTCAGGGTCGTTGTTGTCAGCCTTCATCATCTTGACAATTCTGGCCGCGAGGTCATTCAGAAAGGTGTCGTATGGAATCAAACGGTCTAAGACTTGGAGTATTTTAATATCCATATAATTAAACCGGCTAGTCAATACGCTTCACGGTGATAGTCATATTCTCCCTGTTGGTCTGAGTCTTGTACTGCCGGTTGTAAATGGCTCCCAGTTCAGAGGCTTGGGTGCGGACACTTTTCAACTTGGAAATAGGGAAAGTGATGGACTCTCCAATTTTGAGCGCAGTGAGGGCGGGACGGATTTTTACAATAATTTCTGCCATAATACTTGGTTGTTTAATGTTTAATGTTTAACTTTGCATATACTAATCAAGTGTATAACGCTTGCAAAGTAACACAATAATGTTTAGGTAGCCAAATAAATATTTGATATTTTTTGGTTTAATCTCTATTTAATGATTGAAACCTATGGAAATAAGCATCAAGCACGTGCATGTGGGTGCAGAAATCGAGAAACGGCGTGTCGAACTTGGGTTGTCCAAATCCGAGTTGGGGCGCAGGATTGGCGTACCACAACAGCACGTAAATCGCATCTTGGAGAGGGAGACCATGGAAACAAACCGTCTCGTCAAGGTGAGTGAGGCTTTGGATTGTAATTTCTTCTCTTTGTTCTGTCCTATTCCGCAACCGATTTCCGCTAATTGGGGGGCAGTCTCATTACAGGGAAACGCCCATAATATAATAGGTAATGCAGAACTTGCAGTTCAACTGGAGAAAGAACAATCAAATACAGAAAATCTAAAAGAGACCATCAAGCTCTTGAAGGAGCAGATTGATAGTCTTAATGCACAAATAAATCGTCTTGACTCCAACTTAAAGGATAAGGACGCTATCATTGAACTATTAAAAGAAAGGAGATAAAGAATTAGAAATTAATGTTGCCATTGAATGATGAATGAGTCGCTTTAATGACGAAAAAGCAGGGTCTTTTTAGCACTAAACTCGTCATTTCATTCTTAGATGCAAAGGGATTTTGTTGTTATGTGGTGTTTACAAAACGCTTACATATAAGATGTAAGTTTCTGTATATTAGTACCATATTACTGCGGCTCAAGCTGCAATCGAGGAATAGCACGATATAGCTGATACTCAAAAAATAGGCGGTATGCTTTTCATTTACAAAGGCTTACCGCCTATTGTATTTTTAAAAGGTACGTTCATTCCGCACGG